>Ga0209208_10008508_pt1 | contig 13667 bp, 10 predicted proteins | sample S1TSphfallax_3_FD_187694 | JGI IMG/M metagenome (GOLD analysis project Ga0209208, IMG submission 187694) | Host-associated microbial communities from peat moss isolated from Minnesota, USA - S1T2_Fd - Sphagnum fallax MG (SPAdes) (version 2) | ecosystem: Host-associated > Plants > Peat moss >...
ATGCATATGCAGAGATGTACACAGGCAGATGCAGATTTATGAGTCTTGAGGTGTGTAGGTGCAGACCTGGGAGCCCTTCCATTACTGCATCTTTTTCCATAGTGTTTTGAATGCAGGATTTTTTTCGCTAGGAGATAATTATGCCGTACTTTGCTCTAGCTTGATGCATGTGAAAGTGCATGAACCCATGCTATGATTTGGATGTACCTTTTAACAAGGTTGTTGCTTATCCAAGTATGTGAATTGGGTACAGAGCCTTGAGGATAAGAAAGTGCAAGTTGTCCTGAAGTTGGTCTTGCTGTAGCTTTGGCAAGCCCTTTAAGCCCTTTCCCATGGATAGACTTCAAGGAAGAATATTGTTGTGCATAAAGCTTATTGTAACTGTGTGGCTATTACAATGCAGAGGTGCGACATGGGTTTAGTTTGTATAATTGTAGTCTGTAACTGGACAAATGAGTCATGCTGAGTCCTCATGCTCAAAGTCATCTTTGCTTTTGTTTTGTGCTTGGCCTAATGAGTCAATTGCAGTGTCTCGGGAAAATCCCCAATCTCTTTGGCTTTGGAAGTCAGAAGTCTTTTGGCAAACCTCACCAGAGGTTCCACTCACAACACCTCTTTTCTACAATTCAGGCATGGCATTATGTTGAATTGTAGAAGAAACTTTGGTCAAGTCTGTATTGGTTGTTTTTCAGTTTTTGATCAAGCTCAATTTGTCAGAATGAAGAAGCTGATGCCCTCACTTTATGGCCACGGCCTCCATGGAATTGTTCCTGCATTGGTAGGCACAAGTGGACACAAAAAAAACAAGCATCTACACTTGATAGGTTCAATGGATTTGCTCCCTCTATGCCTTGGCTGTGTGGAAGAATGTAGGGTATTTGGGGAATTTCATGAGCTTGGTAGCATTTTAGTGTGAGTGGAAAGTGATTGAAGCCTTTGAATGCTTGAATGTTCATGCACTTTTGAGAATGTATTAGTTTGGTTTTGCAGGCGCTCCAAGTGCTTGAACCTCTAAATGTTGTATGAGCAAATGCTGATGCAATTCTGAGAATATATTTGTTTGGTTCTGTGGGTGCTGCAGGTGTTTGAACTTCAAAATGCTTCATGCAATTTTGAGATTTGTATTAGGTTTAGTTTTGCAGGTGCTGCAGTCATCTCATCCAGGGCTTCCTCTTGTAGTATTCCACAGCACATGATCAAATCTACTATTCTTAGGGTAGTGAAATTTTTGCATACTCAGAGCTCTGAACCTTGTGTTTGTTTTGGGGTGCAGCAGTGGTGGGTTTTGCATTAAGAGTGGGCAAAGAAGGTCTAGAAGCTGGCACCAAGCTTGTACATGTACACTCACTCCCTCGATTTTTGTGTATGCCTCAGATTTCTGAGCTTGTCTTGTAATGTTGGAATGGTGAAGGTGTTATGTTGTTATGTTGGGAGATTATAATTGAGCTTCTTCTTATGTTGGGTTGGTGAAGGGGTTTGGTGATGCTACATGACCATGTGCATTTTGTTTCAGTGTTTGTGAGATCCAAGAAAACAACAAGCATATATGTAAGTTGAAGCAAATGATGTGTTTTCAGGGGCAAGGGATGCACATGATTAGGAACTAGTACCAAGGCCTATGGTACAAGTTGGTGTGGGATTAGTCACGGTTTTCAACATCACAAACTTTCTTCTGTATCTCTTCAATACTGCCTTTCTTCATCCTGGTATGCTTTCTTTCCCTACCCAGAGTCGAGTCTCTGACTGTATTCTAGAGTCAACAAACCACATTTCCACCTCTACACAAAAATGCAATTTTCATGTTGTTATTTTGCTCCACAACACTCATGTTTATATTGACCTCAGTTATTTTGATTGTTGCATTTTTTGTATTTCCTTCTTTGGAATTCTCCATGGCTGCTTGAAGAAGTGTTGACCTCGCTTCGCCTTTTCTTAATCATGAGAATGGAGATTTCTCAATTCTTATGAGAGATATTACTTTGATTGTTGCATTTTTTGTCCATCATCAAGAGGACTTTGTCTCTATGGAGAATCTAAATTTTGTAAGTACTTAGTGAGGCTCTTGAGCCTACTTTTCTTTCTGATACTGTTTTTGTTCATGTGTATGATCACTGTATAGCTGGCTTAAAACTGGTCTGCAATTCTTGGTAAAGTCATGAACAAACAAGATATCTAGAGCATTGCACAAGTGTCCATGCTGGTGTTGGGCAACTGTTTTCAGCTATCACTTAAGACATTTGTTGCCACAGATCTACAAGATGTTGCATTTAGTACCCTACTACCTTGGCAGGTTTGACACTAATTATATGACACTAACTAATGTTGAAATTTTCCACCAAAAAAATCAATTAACAAAAAGTTGTGGAGGAATACATTCAGTCTTTAAGAATATTCAATTTGTTGGCATGAAAATGTCAAAACTCATTAATTACTTGATGGACATGTGTCAAACCCGCCAAGGTAGCTTTGGTAGCCATGTTAGCTTGAGCTTGGAGAAAAATAGTCACATTAACAGAAAACATTGGGTTAGTTTTTGCCACTATTACAATCTATGCTATTTAACATAGCTACTTATTGAGCTAAATACTCATTGCATAGTCAATTGAACTCACCACCCCAAACCCCAAAAAAAAAGCCATCTATGCAAACCTATTTACAAGTTTTCAACTGAGGGCTTTTTGGAACCCCACTTTGAAAGTCTTTGGAAGAACACACAGAAAACCCTAGAATTCAGGAACTCGAAAGTACCCAGTTCAAAATTGCAGTCAAGATTCCATAAAAATTTGAAACATTAGCCAGAACCAGAGGTGCCAAATTTTGCCCTTCAGATTTCAAAACCAGCCAACACTGGACTGAAGGTTCTCTTCGAAAACAAGAACCAAGCAGCACCAATTTCTACTAGAATAAATTGGACTGATAGTTCCCTTCAAAATTTTAAAATAAGCCAAAACTAGACTGAAGGTTCTGTTCAGAACCAAGAACCAGACAACACTGGTCTCTAGTTTCTACAGACATTGTGCACAAGCGAATGAAAAAAATTGACCCATAGAAAGACTCAGCAATGTAGAGCAAGCATCAAGCCAGCTGAAAACGAACCATTGAAAGACTGGGCACCATAGACAAAGCATCAAGCAAGTTGAAATGTAGTAAGTAGTCAAGCTTGCAACCATTGGCTCACTGTAATTTTCTTCTGCAATTCCAACTTCCAAAAAACAGCAGGGAGAGTGGGACTCAGATGTGACTTTGATCTGCATCCAAACATTTCCTTACAGAGCTTTTCCCAGCACGACTGGCAAAAACAATTGTTAGCAAAGAGTGGTCATGGATCTCACCACTCTGAGTTTTCATACCTGCCTGATTTCAAACAAGCCCATTTCAGAGGGAAAAAGTTGGGTGATTGAATGATCAAGGGTTGGTACCACATGTAGTCTTTATGGCTGCAACTATGAGCAAGATAAAGACAGTTTTGAATCTGACCATGACTAGAACCGCTTTATGGGTTTGTAAGGATATGCTAAATGGGTTAGAGCCTAATCCACCCAACAGCAATTCTAAAGCATGTTAGACAGGATGGGTTCCATGCCCTGCATACAAAGGGAAATCAGACAAAGCCAACAACAGAAGAATATCAAGAACAGCTTGATTATGGTGGCATGTGTATCTTGGGCACCACCAAAGGCCAAATTAACTGCAACAAACAAGTGCTATGTTCAGAGGTCCAGAAAAACTGTTTTCTTTTACGAGTGACCAGGGTGTAATTTTCATTCCAGAAGACGCTAACCATTTCCGATCGATCCAATTAAATCATCAAAAAATTGATGAGGAGACAGGAGACTCTAAATTGAACTAAAAGAGCCAGCAGATAAATACCCATTAAGAAAGTGTGCATTTTGTAAATCAAATGTCTACAGACAGGTGAAAGAAATGCTCCTCAAAACAGCCCTCAAACAGGAGCCACAGAGATTCCATTTCTTGCATGATGATTGCAGCCGCCTGCCTGCAGTCAATAAGAGACATGGACAGCCAGCCACTGTACTTGGTCAGTGCCATTCCTCAATACATGTGCCTGCATGTATTCTTCATGTAAAGGACAAGATGATTGGAGAGAGATCCACAGTAAACCACAAGACAAACTGAAGTAGTTGGTATATCCAAGCAATGTTTTAGCACATACCTTTTGTGTTACAAAGGTCTAAGCAAAACATTCTCTGGCAGCTGTGTAGGGACTGTCACAGCTGACATATGCCTCTCTGGGAATGGTCTCAGGAAGTTGGTGACCACGTTGGATTCAACTCTACTATCGTGTTTTGATCTCAAACTTGAATTGGGAAATCCTGCCAGCATCCCGGGGTGGAATCTCTCCAACCGGGTTACAATACTCAGCTTGTCAAGGTCATTGCATTCCCTTAGGAGTTTCCATGCTGATGGTGCATTCTCCATCCTGACCCATTTGGTGCCCAACACAAATAATTTCACTCAAGTCAATACTGTGCAGAAGAGGACAAAGAAGACCATACACACACACATACACACCCCAATTTTCCCCAACTAAAAGCCTGGAACTAAGAGACATAAATTATATTCCACACAGAGGACAATCTGATCTGACCTGACATAACAGACGTCAGAAGCTAAGCTAAATTCCACTGGAAAAACTGAATGTTAGCAACATGACACAGGTTGCAAAGCACCTTGTAAGTTCATTATTCAACTGGGTCATTCGCTGCTTCAGATGTATTTGCAGCTGGTCTGGAATAGCTGGATTGATGTTCTTCACCAAAGCCATTTGCTGCTGAGATTTTTCTCTGTACAAAAAGTTTCATTAGCGGAACCATCAGTTTGCACCAAAGGTCTTAGTGGGCAGATTACAATATGGAAACACCAACAACTGGTTATGCAAGCTAGAACCAATGTTTCCAGCGGACAAATACAAGCTTCCAATGAAACAGTGTTATGACACTCTGCAGCACTTTGTTCACAACCTTCCTTGGACTCTGAAAGAGGGATGTTTAGAATGTCCAATATACTCCACAATGGAGAGTCGAGACAAAGTTCCATGCATAAGAAATTAGTGTGGGTATTGACTGAGGAACATACGAGCTGCAATTTCCATTGCTGTCTGGTGCACCCTGTTCACGGATTGTGACAGCATTCCGTTCCTTGCTGACACCAGTGGCTAACAAACAAGCTTCAGTGACTGCAAATTTGGCAAGGAGAAAAACTGTATTGTCCTGATCTTCAGCAGTACTTCCCTTGAACAATCGACAGGGTAAAGCCGGAATAAGTTGTTGCATGAGCTGAGTGGTGAGTTTCAGCCGTCTTCTTGCTCGTTTCATGCACAATGCATTGACATCCAAGGGTTCTGGCCCCACTTCATTAGACACGTCCTGCAGACAGATTTGAAACAAAAGATTTATAGCTTGTGTCAATATTACAAAGACCCATGCTATCATTTCACACTCAGTAGTTACTGCAGTCATTGTAATCACAACAAAGACCAGCAACCATAAGAGGATAGTGATATGGGTATGCACCTGTTCTGGTAGACAGCTGGTTGCTGCAGCCCACTCCATCTCAGAACGGCTGACAAAGATAATACAAGAAGAGTCAGATGAAAACACCCACAATAAAAGTAACACCCAACAAAGAAACATAGTCATGGGAGACAATGTGCAAATGGGGGATCAAACTCTAGCTTCATAAACACAACTGAGAAGCACGGTGATGAAGGAGAGGGACTATTGTGACACAGCTCTTTTCCAACTCTTGAACTGAGCACAGGGGACTTTCAGAGACAAACCTTATTGTTGGAAGATGGGTGGCTGCCTGGGTGATTGCTATACGCCAAGGAACAAAAGGTGGAGGCTCTGGTTTCAGCTTCTTTGGTGGTGGTGGTGTGATTGAAGCTGTCTCTGCAACTTGAATTGCCCCAGGCTGCTGTGCTGGCCATTTGCATCCACTTTGCCCTCCACCGGCAGTGGGTTTCCCTGGAGTCACCCATGTGGATGTGGAAGCCCTGTCATACCCAACTCCTGACAAATTTTGGGCTGAGCTTCTAGTGTCCAATGATGGAAGAGTCCCACCAGCTCTTGCAAATTGCTGAGCAAACTGACTTGCAAACTGGATCCTTGCTGCTGGGTTGAGACTCTTGTAGATGAGTGCTGCCTGCCTTGAGATATCATGAGGAGGAAATCTGGCACCAGGGAACATCATGCTTCCAGAGTCTCCTCTCTCCTGCAGTTGAGATTGCTCCCCATGTGGAACATTGGAGAGCAAAGGACCTGCACGCAAGCTTTGTGTGGCTGCTTGTTGTTGCCCATAGGCTTGAGACTCTTCCCTGTACTCATGCGGAAGTGGTCTGCCTTGAGGCCATGCCTCCAGACTTCTTGCAAGCTGAAGTTCCAGCTCTCTTGACAATGATTCTGGACGAGATGGTGTGGGTCGCTGCAGGAGATTACCCATTGCACCTGAAGGAGAGCAAGCTGGGATCTCAATATGGTTTTATGCTCTACAAAAGTTGCGGGACAATGGTAATCTAGAAACTGCAAAATCTCCTCAGGATAAAAGAACATAAAGTTGCTGTAGCTAACTAAACCTGACATATTGTGAAAAATGGTGTCAAATTCCTGACCTCGACGCAAATGTGCCAGTGAAATGCCTGAGGCATTTACAGCACCATTCTCCATAGCTGTTTCCTGATGCTTCAGAGCTTCTGTCTGTAATGTTGTCCTTCTATCCTCCTGCTCCCGATTGCTAAGAAGCTCCAACGTGTTCCTGCACAAACCAAAGAAACATACTTTCAATATGAGCAGTACACAACCAACATCCAAGAGCAGGATTTGCTGTCTTTTAACAGAGAATGGTTCCTTTTCATCATCATTGCCATATCACAGCATTGTTCAGCCTGCACTTCATATGCAAAGGTATAAATGCTTGCACTAAACTTACCCAGACAGCATCCCAGGATCTGATGAAGTTCTGACATCCTTGACATTTGGAAAAAGACCATTGGGGAAGGTAACAGGACCATGTGCAAATGCAAGTCCTGCCCTTTGTGCCAACATATTCTCAGGATACCTGTTTTGCATAGCCATCCTATCCAATGCAGCCTGCTGTCGATATGTTGCTGCAGTAGTCCCCATCTGGAATGACTTCAAGCCCAACATTCCAGACTCTCCAGCCGAAGACTCTTCCTGTAGGCTAGCAGGCCCCTTGGCTTTCATCAAGGCAGAAAAACTGTTCTCTGTTTGGTGATTACTCAGCTGCAACTGCACCCTACCATCTTGTTGTTGTTGTTGTTGCTGTTGTTGATGTTGCTGCTGCTGCCTCAAGTCCACATTCTCCAATTGAGCAGCCAGAGTCAGATTGTCTACGCCCTGTCTGGAGATTTGAGGGGACCACCCATTTGAGCCACCACCACCCTGCTGCTGCAGATTGGCTTGACCTGATGATGGGTTTGCATATTGCAGGAAATATTGGTTCTCTGAAGTAGATCCAACTGAGTTGTTGTGGGCGACAGTTTGTCTTCCATCCCCAGATGCATTTGACTGTGGGTATGCTGCTCCATGGTGATAGCCATGATCCTGTGGTGGTAAGATTGATCCCCCCTGTGCACTTCCAGAAGTTGAGTCCCTGTCTGCCATCAATTGGGATGGATGCCCCATGCCTTGCAGAAAGTTAGGGCCATGATTGCTTGGCTGCTGTCTTCCATCAACATCCTGATAGACATGACCAGACTCCGAGCTTCCTGGCATCAAAACCTGCTGCTGCTGTCGATTCTGATAATGCTGCTGTTGCTGCTGCTGTCTAGTGGTACCTTGGAACAGTTGCTCTGCTTGTGAAGAATTTTGAGGCCCACTCCAGCTGCTCTGAGACATGCCTGCATTATGGTTAGGCAGTTGGGATTGAGATTGAGATCCACCTCCATGGGAGGAGCTCTGTGGCTGGAGCCTCTGTCCCCACAGAGTGTTCTGCTGTTGTTGCTGTTTCTCAATCTCTGCTAACTGAGAGGTATTCTCAGTATCTGGAACATCTTGCCACAAACTCTTCCAATTCCTTTGTGGTCGATTCTGTACATCTGTGAATGCTTGAAATGAGGAGTTTGAGGGTGCTGCCGCCTGTGGGGGACTTGGTTGCAATCGGCTCTGATCACGCCAACTGCTTTCCTGCTGCTGTGAACTCTGCATCTCCTCTTGTCGTTCATTTTCTGTCATACTTGATATTGTTGTCCCAGGCTGAATTGAGCTCTGTTGCAGATTGTTACCATTCAACTGGCTGCCATCAATGGCTTGCCCACCCACTGTTTCCTGACTGCCATGACTCGTTTGCATGCCAGGGCTCATAGAATCAAGTTCATTAGCCAACTCACTTTGCTGCAGGTTGTGGTTACCCCATAGACTCTGCTGCGCTTTAAGTCTCCCAGAGGTCAATGCAACCTCTGCATCTGCACGAGCTTGTGTCTCAGATAAACCTGTCCACTGATTTTTGAGCATATCATCCGAGGTCCCTGCCATCAAGCTCATAGGAACCTCATCTGAGTTCCCTGCTGTCAAGCCCATAGGAAGCTCAACTTGTGAGGCATCTGGCTCCAGATCATACGAATTCCACATGCTTTTCTGTTTGGCATCATTAGTGCTTGTTGACGAAAAGCTGCCCCCTGCATGGGTGGTGCTTCCTTGCTGATAATAGTTACTGGGGCTAGCTCCCATAGTTTGATTCCGTGCCTGCAGAACATTGAATGATGACTGTTGCAGAGCAGACATGGCCCGAGCTTGTTCCTGGTGCTGTGCAGAATCACTGTTCCTTGCCATTAGATTCTGCTGCATCGGATGGTCTAGTGGGGTCAGACTTTGGGCAAAGAGCTTCACTTGGGCTGGGCCACCCTGCTGCTGCTGCTGGGCAGCATTAGTTCTGACACTCTGCTGCTGCTGCTGCTGCTGTTGATGATGATGGTGTCTGCTCTGCATTTCCTCCATTGACTGCTGATTGGCTGACAATAAAATTTTTGAGTGAAGGTTGCTTGAAAACCCTTGTGGATTTTTGACAGGTGGAGGAGGTGGCGGCAGCAGTGGTGGTGGCAGTGGTGGCTGCTGTTGCACAGTTTGTCCAAACAGCATTTTTGCTGGAGGTGCTTGAAACTTTCCTGCCTGATTGTTGCTCTGGTCAGCCATGTTGAAGACTTCTGACCGACCATCAGGGCCAAAGAGGCCAGATGGACCCATTCCAAGGCTACGAGGTATTGGTCTGTTCACATGTGGACTTGGGGCTGCAGGAAGCTTACCCATCCCACCATAGAATCCATGCATAGCACTGCCCTGTACACTAGCATATGGGTTACGTACTTGTCCCACTGCATCTCGCTTAACACTGTTCACAGGTGTGTAGAGAGGCTGATCATGCCCAGAAGCTTTCATAGCTAGTTGCTGCCAACTAAAACTATTGTCTTGCCCCAACAGATATCCAATTGCAAGGCCTTGCCCAGTAGAAGCATCACTCCCTGGATACATCATGATCCGGGCATTGCTATTGTTAAGTGGATGGAAATTGGTCTGCATGAGAGGAGCATGGTGGTGCTCCAATCCCATCTGAGAATGAGCTTGCTCCGGCGGCATCACCTGTGGGATCTCATGGTGGAGGGAGCTGTCACTCAAAAATGCTTGAAACTGATTCCCACTTGCCTGGCTTGGATTTTGGTTCCCAGAAAAGAGTTGCTGCTGCTGCTGCTGCTGCTGCAGATGTTGATGCACCTGCCACCATTGCCAGACAAATGCTAAATGAGCAAATACATCTGCTTCCGCTGAATACAGTCTATTGGACCTAAATAGGCACCAATGCTTAGCAACCCTGGTCTGAGAACTCAACACCCGTGTTCAACAATCAACCACTACAACAAAATTCTGAACCTGAGCTTGTTGCTGATGCTGACGCATATCTTCGTAGGAGGAGCTTGCATAGTGGTTGTTGAGCTGAGCTTGCTGCCGTGAAGGTGGCTGACGCCATACCTGAGCCTCTTCCTCCTCTATCTGCTCTCCAAGCTGGCCCTGCTCTTGTCCCTTGATCACATAGTCACCCCCAAAAAAGTCATAGTCACTGACCTTGAGAGGTGATACTTCAAGCATGTTCTGGCCCTTGTACTTGTTCATGCTCTGATTTTGCTGCTGATTCTGACCTGACTCTTGATTCATATTCCCAAAATGAAGCCGCCCAGGTAAGGTCATGTTGTTGGGCACAGGACCTCCTGCCTGCTGCTGCTGCTGCTGATAACCAGATCCATTCAAGAGACCCTCAAAGTCATATGGAGGATTATGTGGCAAACTTTTGACAGTTTTGGGGGCATGAATTGTTGGAACTCTGGCTGAGTTCAAACCTGCATCAGATGTCTGACCCATCTTAGGAGCCTGATTTGTGTTGGTTGGAAGAAATGAATACATAGAGGGACCTGGATCACTATTCGCAGGTTGTGAGTTGGATGACAGAGCTCCAGGGTAATCAGCTGCCTGTGGGCTTGCCTGGGAGCTCCCAATCTTCAGCTGCATCAGCCTTCTTTGATCTTCGGTTGCAGCCCGATTGTTCACCTGCAATTGATCCTGCTGCTGATTGTTATTTGCCATCCACGGGGTGGTGTCTGGCATCCACCAACCACTGCCTGATGCATGAGATGGCTCAGATGCCTGGCCTGATTCATAGTAATCTGGATTCTCATCTGGTCCCTCATTATTGAAAAGAGACAACTGTGACTGCTGCTCTTGCTGCTGCAGAGCTTTTACTGGCATCTTTGCAAAGAAATCCACACTTGAGACTGGCTTTTGTACTGCATAAGGCATCTGATATTGAGATTGTTGCAAGTTGGCCACTGCAACTCCATTCTGTGAAGACGCCACAGATGTCCATGGATATAATAAAACAGGTTGAGCACAGATCAAACATTATATTGCTGTCAACAAACTCAAAGACATGTTCTGAAATGTACATGAATAACAGTTTCTGTAAATCATGAGTTTTCTAGATGATTGGAGTATATATATGTAACACTCCAAAAGGATTAAACAGTGAAGACTTTTTACCCCTCCAATTTCTGTGTTTGGATGCATTGGCTGCTCCTTGTACCGCGAGATGTCAGGATTGTCCCTGCATTATGCAATCCAGAATCATATATCATGATCAGATATTCTTTGAAAACCAATAATACCTAAAAACTGCAAATTGCCAAGACCCATTGGCAATAGTTGGTTGCATGCAAATTGGATGTTCAGCCATTCTTCCATAAGTGGAATGAAATGTCAACCGGTTCACAAGTGCATAGAACTCTTGTAGGGAGAAATGCAGACTGTAATCATAACAGGTCTGGCATTTAGTAAACATGAATTATACTGTAAACCTGCACAAGTCTTCTGGAGTGGTAGTTTCTTAACAGGAATTCTCCTATCTGGAAACAGGCAGACAGACAGACAGACAGAAAGCCTGAATCATGAAAACGATCAAAAATCTGAAAACCCATTGAAAAGAACAGAATCAACTTGCCTCGAGAGCTCCAGGGAATGGTTGTCATCAACCCCACGAGGGAACCCACTCAAGCCATCCACTCCAGATCCGTCCAAAAAGTCAAATGATGCAAATGAGGAATCTCCAACATGGACATCTGATGTGAGAGAATGGAAGTGTAGATGGTGTGAGAAAATGCATCAAGATTCAGTTGCACAAGAGAGATTCTCACAATCAACCATGATGCAATGATCTAAGGGAGCACCTCAAGTGTCTCCAAAAAACTCTCCAAACTGCTCAAGCAAACTTCTTCTTCTTCGTCAGTAAGTCTATAGTGCAAGTCATAGATTTTGAAGCCAGGAACAACAGTTGGGCCCCAAAGAGTACCACCACAGTTTCTCCACCCATTGAAACATTTCCTTTTCAGGGGCAATGGCTTGAGTCCATAGGACAAAATTGCTTAAGGGAAAATCATAGAAAAGGAAACCATATGAGAGGGGTGTGTGTGTGTGCAGGCAGGTTTACACACACCTGGAAGCAAAGCTGCAGTGGCCTCTGGTGCTGACGCAATGCTGCAAAAGCACAAATCCATTCAGAATCCCAGCTTCTTAGCTTTGGCTTGCAGCAACAAGCAGAAAACCTAACCCCACAGACACCAAAGAGCACATAGGAAAATTTGATGTTACAGTCTTGCTCCCTCTAAAGCTCTCTGTCTGTTTCTGTGTGTCTGTCTGTGTCTGTGTCTGTGTGTGTCTCTCTGGCTGTTTGCTGGCTGACTCTCAGACCCATCACCTTAACCTAAACAGCAAAGAACCAAGAAAAAACAGACTTCAAAAAGCTTCTGTGGAATCCATGATGAGAAGCTAAGACTCATTAGGTTGTTGTTGATGATGATGATAATGGGATTTCTATGGAAAAAACACCATCTGATTGCACAGGTAGGCAGGCAGGGGGCTTAGACCATGGCAGCAGCACCTACTTGCAATTGGGTCGATCCAAGAGGGTAAAGTCAATGGATGCATCGCCTTCCTGTGACATGAAAATATCACTCTCGTAGTTCTCCATATAAAAATAAAAAAATTCTTCTCGCTGTAGCAGCAGCAGCAGCAGCAACAGCCCTGCTCCAGAGTTTCCAAACCTCCAAACCCTAGTCAGAAGGTCACCTCCTATCTATTTCCTTTTTTTGTCCCCTGACTGGATTGGTTCTCTGTAGTTGTTGTTGTTGTTGATGTTCCCAAGAGGCTCCAGGACTCTCTCAACCCCCTGCTCCTCCTCCTCCTCCTCTTCCTCTTCCTCTTCCTCCTACTACTACAAGAGCTTCTCCTGCCATAACCCTAACCATCACCCTGAACTACAATCCTCCTATAACTGGATATCATCACTGCCTCATGCATCCAGCATCACCTCCTTCTTCTACTTCTTCCCCTTCTACTACTGCCACTCCCCCAGTTCTCATTTTCCCCTCACCATCTCCTCCACCCATTTCTCACCTAAATCTCACACCACCAGCCCCACCCGCCACCCAAAAACAAAACATCAAAAACACCTCCACGCCATGTTTTGTCGCCCCCACTTCCCGCTAGTCACACTCCTAAATCCACCATCTCCAGCATCTTCATCACAACAGCAACAAAAAATACTGCCGATTCTCATAACATCTGTCAGCAGCTGTCCCTCCCCGTTCTTCTTGTTCTTCTTGTTCTCCTCCTCCTCCTCCTTTTTCTTCTTCTTCCCACGACACCAAAAATTTGCAAACTGTTCTTCTGTGCCAAAAAATCCACCACAAAACAACAGAAAAAAAGAACACCCTCTGCTTCTTCTATGTCCCTGGGTTCGCAGCAGAAGAAGAAGAAACCACACAACTTTCTTCTAAAACAACCCACCACCCACAAAACCAAAACTCCACCAAAACACCCAAAACATACACAAAACACTCAAAAACGCAAACACCCAAGCACAAAAAATACCAGACAAACACACACACACACACAAAACACAAAACCTAGAGTGTAGGCATCATCATCATCACCATCTCCTTCTCCCTCCACACAAAAAATAGCAAGAAAAATCAAAACAATAAAGACACACACATTCCAAACCTCAAGAAATAGATAGATAGAGACGAGGAAGAGGAAGAAGAGGAGAAGAAGAGGAGACCCATCTTTGACCTAAGATTTTTCTTCCTC
>Ga0209208_10008509_pt1 | contig 13666 bp, 10 predicted proteins | sample S1TSphfallax_3_FD_187694 | JGI IMG/M metagenome (GOLD analysis project Ga0209208, IMG submission 187694) | Host-associated microbial communities from peat moss isolated from Minnesota, USA - S1T2_Fd - Sphagnum fallax MG (SPAdes) (version 2) | ecosystem: Host-associated > Plants > Peat moss >...
TTTTATAATTTTTTTTATAATTTTATTTTATTATTCTGATGCACACAATGGATGTTTCTTATTATTATTTCACATTTTTAATTTTTGTCTTTCATTGCAATTGCCTTCTTATTTAGTGCTCTCTTGTTTGGAATTGAAATCTGCTTAGGGATCTTTTGTAAATCTAAATTCCCTTCTACTTCTAAAAATTGATGCTTCAACTTCATTTGTGCATTTAAAAAGGCTAAAAATACATTCTTCAACCACTTTGTGAGAAGACACAAAATCAACCATGTTAATTTAAAAATTAGTCAAAAATAGGGGAGCTAGTGTGCTCTCATCAATGTTCTCAATCCATAACATGTCTTCCATTTTCATAGAATTTAAACAACAAGAAAAAAATAAATTAAAAAAACAAAAAAACAAAGAAATGAACAACCTTGGACACCTACTCTTGTGCCCTCTCTCTCATCCTCATTTGGGCATTTTCACCATAGCTTTGCAAGGTTTCCTCAAAGTCCCAAGATGAATTCAATATTTAAAATTTAATATTTAAAAGAAATTTAGATGAATTTAATGCTTAAAATGTAGAACCAATTTAGATGAATTTTGCGGTTTTTACTGTTTACATTGGAACAAGTGTGGGTTCTGGTTCATTTTCACCCCTCGGTGTGAATCCAGTTTAAGGTTCTCCTAAACCCAACAGACGGATTTCATCACCTCATTTGGGATGTGAGTGAAGCTGGGGTTAGGGTTTTGTGGTCCCCAAAATGGACTTTGTCACCTCGTCCAGGACGTGCGTGAAGCTTGCTGGCTGCTTTCTTGTTGCAGGCGATTCTGCTGCTCTTCCTGCGCACGAGCCGAGAAAGAAAGAACGAAAGAAAGGAAGGAAGGAAGGAACCCGACCGCCGACGCCACAATCCAAGCTCCGCATTTCCTCTCTCCACGATGCAGGTAAAGCTACTCAATCCCTGACACTTCCTTCGTCGAGAAATCAAGTTTTCCCGCAATTTTCCGTGTCTCGTGGCTCTACCCGTAGAGAGAACTCTTTCTCTTAGAACGGCTTGGTTCTTTCCTGTGTGTGACCTAAAATCGATTGCAAAATGTTTCGTTGTTTTACGCATCCATTTCAACAGTTTCTCAACCTTTAAGTTAGAAGTTTCTTCCAGCATCGAAAAGTTTCGGTCAATATCGGAGCTTTCGTTTGTGGAATGTTGAAAGGAGAGAGAGAGAGAAGAAAATGATGTTTTGTTGGAATTGGTGAAGTTGCTGTTGGTGCAGCTTTCGGTCAAGTGTTTAACGGAAACCCTAGCTGCCAGAGATGACATTGTTTGTCTTGTTTTTGTTTTTTTTCCTGGGGTTTCAGTTTCGTGGATACAGGGGACGCCGTTTTTGAAGCTTCTTTATGGTAATGGCGATGGATGTAGCAACGACCAGTGGTGGTGGTGCTTTCACTGGTTCCACTTTGGCGGATAAGCTTAGCAAGCTCAATGCCTCGCAACAAAGCATCGAGAGTATCCTCTATTTTCTTCTTTTTTTTTCCCCCCTGAGATTTTATATTCTGCTTTTGTTTTGTTTTTTGGTTTAAATTTTTTTTTTTGAAATTTTGACATTATTTTTTAGTTTCATGAGTGGAATCAGTTTTTCACAATGTAAGGTGGTCTGGTGTTCTTGATATGATCAGTGAAGTGTGGATTTTCTTCAACACCTTTTGATTGTTGCTGTCTAGTTGGATGATTTGTTGGAATGATGGCCTCTTGTTTTGCTGATTGTTGCCTTAAGGAATTTTGTAATAGCTCTATCCCACTGGTGCATATTTCATCGCAAGAAAGCCAAAGAAGTTGTGGAGACATGGGGGAGGAAGTTTCGTGAGGCTCCAAGAGAGCAACGAGTTCCTTTCTTGTACCTGGCTAATGACATCCTGCAGAACAGCCGGCGCAAGGGCCTTGAGTTTGTGAATGAGTTCTGGACTGTGCTTCCTCCATTGCTCCGCGCAGTTGTTGAAACTGGTGATGAAGCTGTTCGCAATGCTGCCTTCCGTCTGGTATGGGACAGTTTGTTTTTGGTAGATATAGAACTAAACATAAGAAGTCAGAAAAACTGATGTAAAATAAAATCGTGATCAGGTCCTGTGCATCTTGAGGATTTGTGAAGTATTTACCAAAATGTGCTTTCCAGTAGCATTCAATGGGTGGAAGTAGTAGTTGGAACATTTTGTGACAAAAATAGTTTGGTCCAACAGTTGAACTTGTAGAGTATTTGGCTACACGGTTCGCACACTCTGCAGGACAAGATCTTTTCATTAACCACTGCAGATGCTGGCTTCTGTAGGTGGACATTTGGGAGGAAAGGAAAGTCTTTGGATCTAATGTGCGAAATCTTCGGGAAGAGCTGCTTGGAAAAGGGTCCCATCCGTCTGTGCAGGATGTGAAACCTTCTGCCCTGCCTCCTTATTATGTAAGTAGTAATTAGCTTACAGGTTGATGGAGGTGGTGGAGTTGCTGCCTTTGGAATCTTCAAAACATCGTTTCAAAGGGTTCTTAATCCCTAAGTGGGCAGCTTTACTGAGCCTGCCTTATGCTCGAAATTTCTTCTTTTTTTTCTCTTTTTTTAATTTTTCTATTTCTTGCCTTTTCCCCTTTCTTTTGCTCTTTGCTTTGATGTTCTTCTCTCTTCTTGGAGTTTTTTCCTAGACACTTATTCTTTAGGTTTTGTTGAGCTAGCTGCCATCCTGGCTGAGTTTTCCCATTACTGCATTCTTGTGACAGAAACTTATGTTGGTTAATGTTTGAACAATAGCCTACACCCATTGCCAGAACTGGTGAAGTCAGTGGGGATGTTATGGGAGGTGGTGAATACCCTACATGTTGCTGATTAGAAGGTCCCTGTATATTTTGATGATCATCATTGTAACTTTTTGTTCAAACTGCTTGTCAATTCTGTCTTGTGGGCTTTTTTTGTTTTTCTTTAGGGTAGGGTGGGGTTTCATCTTTTTCATGCTTGCTGATTGGTTACTGTGATGTTGTGGAATCTGAAATTTCCATAACCATATTAGTGGGTCAGTCTTAATTGTTTCATGTTGAATTAGATTGGAAGAAGTGAGAAATTGCCTGTCCTGATGAAGATACAGGTTGATGGAGGTGGTGCTGGATAGTCAGGCATTGTGTAGCAAGTCAGGAGTTGTGGGAATTGCAGTACTGAACATCTCACATATCCTTGTTGATGCTGATCATCTCTTTGTATCCTGTTCTTATGGCAAGGTATTTGAAGGAGGTATGCTGGAGAGAATTGCAAGGTCATACCAAGCAGTTCAGGACAATGTAGCAGAGGAGGATGCAGCACTGGCAAATTGTAATGCAGCTATTACTCGTGTTGAAAGCCTGCAGAAAAAAGCTGAGAATAGCACTGGTAAGGCTAGCCCTAATTACTATTATGTCTGCTTTTCGCAAGAAGAAAGTAGGCAGCTGTTGTATCCATTGCATGGACTCTGTTGTTAGTCCAATTTGGGTAATAAGACCAGTGAAACACATAATCATGTGCACAAGTTGTGGACCAGGTTACCTTCCAGTGGTTTCCTAGTGCAGAATTTAGATTATCTATACCAGTGGGATCACAGTATTGCCAGTGTTGGGTACCTAGGATCTGCCAAAAGCTAAGTCAAAAGCTTGTCAAACTGGATCAGTATCTTGACATTTGAAGATGTGCATTGACTGGGCAGGAGAAGTGCAAGAATCAATAGCAGAGGAGTTGCTGGCACAACAGGTGACCATGGCACAGTGCATAGAGCAGCTGGAAACCTGTGAAATGAGCCATGCCATGCTTGTTTCCAACTTGAGGGATGCTCTTCATGAACAGGTCTGTTAGAAACTTGGGAGAGCTTGGAAGACTTAAAACAGATTCTATGTTTTGTTCCAGTATTGAACCATCCTACTCATTGAACAGTCAGGACTTCTGACTCAGGTTTCCTGCTGTGCTATATCTTCACTTATGGTATTGCAACTGTCTGCACTAGAATCAGCTGTTGATTACCATTGACTTCTGAAAGAACCAACAGACTATCAGTATTTGGTTAGTACTCAGTGGTCATACGTTTCTTCTTAACAAGGCAAGGTTGGCAGCTAGTGTGGTGGAAGTTCACCTCAGTGGAAAGTAGATCTAAGCAATGGAACTGACAATGGCATGGTGCTCTCTTGATGCAGGAAGGCAAGTTGGAGCAGTTACGAACTCACCTTCAGGTTTGTGCTTCTGCCTTCTAGTGTCTTATCTACTAGCTGCTCCTGAAGTGTGACATATGCTCAATCACCTTACTTGCCTCTGACCTGTTTTGGATGCATACATTGAGCCTGCTACTCATGTTTGAACCAGGATTTTAGTCAACTGATTCCTGAAAGAGATTCCATTGCATGTCTTATTACAGATTGCCCAAGCACAGCTAGAACAGGCTGGAAGTGTCCAACATCATCTGATGACTGGGAGTCCAAGCCTTGCAGATGCAATTGGTGCCCCTAGTGAAGGTAATAGTCTGCTCAGGAATGAGACACTATACCATCATCATGAGAAACAGCCTATGAGGAGCAAGGAGAATGGGAACCAAGTGGTGATCTCAAGTCAGTCCACAGCAATAAGCATTGTTGCTGAGAGCAATTCCCAAGCAGAGCGTGCAGACAACAGCAGTGTTCAGACATCAGCAGCCACGATGGCAGCAGAGGTAGCAGCAAAGTTAGCAGCAAGCTCATCATCAGCAGCTATGCTTACATCTGTCCTGTCATCACTGGCAGCAGAAGAAGCAAGTGGTGGGCCACATTCACCAAGTTATGATGTTGGTGGAGGCCGATCTATGGAGAAGAGGGCGCGTCTGGATGGCAGGGTTGATTCTTTGCGTAGTCCTGAGAATTCTTATGCACAGCATCAAATGTTACCACCCATGTCTCAGTATACGGGTGCTCCTGTAATGCCCTTGCCATATGCCTATCAGTCATCATTGCCTCCACCTCCTCCTCTACAGTCTCACATGATGACTGGTCATCGCATACCAGTGCCACCTCGACCTGTGCCCCCAGGTTATGGCCCCCCTCCTTATCAGCCTTTCCCACCGTCTAGGACACAGTTTTATAATCAGCCTCCTTTACCTGCTCCACCTGCACCAGCTCCCAGGCAATGAAAATGTGCCAAGTCATGTGTCTTAAATTACCCTTACGTGTTTGTCCATGTGACAATGAACTTGTAAAACGCATCATGTTTTGGAAAGAAGTGTTAGCTTCAGATCATGGCCCGATTCTTTGTTCAAATACTTTTTGCCTCATTTCCTAAACACCTTTGGTGCTATGTGAGGGTTTACTGAGTGCACTGTGCAGGAGAAACTAGGTGTTGCAGCACCTTGGGCCTCATACCTTTGACACATTATAGCTTGAGTTGCAGAACCTTTGATGGTATGGGAGGGTTTACGGTGTGTGCTGTGCAGAGAAACTAGATGTTGCAGCACCTTGGGCCTCATACTATTAATGCATTATAGCTCCAGTTGCAGAATGTTTAGATGTTCCATTGCTCAGTAATGAGTGTCTCACCTTGGATGCAACCTGTCTTGTGGTGGTGTGTTGTAGTTTTCCAGCTGCAATTTTGGCAGAAAATCTGGTACAAGTTGCTTTTTAGTCCTCAATGTATCGTACTGCAAATTAGCCTGAAACATTCATTGCTATTCCATTACACTCCAGCTACTTGGGGTTGTTGGGGAATTAGTATCACCCTCTCACCCTCAAGTAGGGCCACTGGACTCATGTTTCAGGAAACAACGTTTGCCATGCCTGAAAGATGGTGCACTGCCTGGGCTATGTTTTGTGCACTTGGCCAGCCTGGCTGTATTGCCAGGCTCCCTGACACTCACATTGGCCATGTTTTGTGTACTTTGCAAGCCCCGATGTTCTTCCACTGGGCTGGCCTGCCATTGGCAGTACCTCAACTGTTGCACGTATAGTGTGTTTGAACTACCTACAGCTAAAATGACCTTGGGCCTACTGGAAGCAGCAAGATTTTAGAACTAATGTCCTTGTGCCAGAATGCTCAAAAGTTGGTTTGTTTTTGGGGACATTTTTTGTTTCTTTGGACAAAAGATTTGCGAAAGTTTGCTTTTTCTAGTGTAGTTCCACTAATTTTGCTAGTTTTTTTGAAAAAGCTTCACTACATTTTTGATATCACAAAATTGAAAAAAGAAAGCTGCTCTAGAGGCAATTCAAAATCATTGTAAACTATTTTCTGAAGATGCAAACTATTTATTTAACAACAATTGAAATTCGTTGTAATCTTGTAAATTAGCATATTATTATCATAAAACCTCTTGCTAATTTGCTCCCAAATGCACACCCAAAACTTTCTCTTTTCTCGTAACAGGAAATAGAACCCCAAAGCTTTAAACGTAAAAAAATGAAGAAGCTCAAAATGGTTCATTTATTATCATGGGTGTCCATGGTTTTGTCCTTTCCTACTCCCCAAATTCCAGGCCGTTGTTATCTGAACGTTGAAAAGGCAGGCACGGTTTTTAAACACACTTTTTTGCCTGTTTAATTGTGCAGAATCTGCTTGAGTGGCCAATTTGATGCAGGTGGTGGCCAAATTGGCCACCTCCCCGGCAGATTCTGCACAAAATGCCTGTCTTTGCTTTGGATCCCTGACCTCTACTGTCAGAGTGTGGGCCTGCCAAGGCTAATTCCGACTCGTAGTATGCCCATAGGCATGCCATTTCAAGCTCGTCATGGACTTTCTAGGAGTCGGAATCGACCTAACCGGCCCACTCTCTAGGACCTATTCAGGCTCCCATGTGGCATGTTTGGAGGTTGAATCTGCCGATTCTGTAGCGGGTTGATTCTGCAGCGTTCTCCTGAGTTCTCCAAGTGGTTCCCCTTGCCTTCAATGTCACATAACAGGTTGGGTACTGCTGATTATGCGGTTGATTGTGCCCAATGAGCTCGCTCTAACGGGCTCGCCCAGGACTTGTTACGAGCCAGAATTGGTAGTACCCCTGCCATTACGTAGTACAGAACGTCTTATGCAGATTCAAATTCTGTACTCCAACCACAACTTAATGTCTTGTGTAAGTTCAAATTCTGTACTCTGTACGTTTGAATTTCGTAATCTGACCAGAACATAGTGTCTGGTGTAAGTTTGAATTCTGTGATTTTCTAGTTCAAATTTCGTATTCTGACGATGATGGAATGTCTTGTACAAGTTCGAATTTTGTATTCTGATGAGGATGGAATGTCTTGTGCAAGTCTGAATTCTGTAGTCTGACGAGCACGGAATGTCATGTGAAAGGTTAAATTTTGTAATCCGACGATGACGACGGAATGTCTTATGCAAGTTTGGATTCTGTACCTGGACGAGAGCAGAATGTCTTGTGGAAACTCGATGAGCGTCTCCTGAAAGAAGGCCGGCGAGCGAGCGACGACAATGCGCGTGCAGCGTTTTGTCCGACCTCGCGGTTTCCTTGCGCCATCTCCTTCTTTCTCTGTGCCTTTGCGTGTTTCAATTTGCTTTCTGCCTTGCACTTTCCTGCATTGTTCATATTTCTCTTGCCTTGAGATTAGCCTGCCGTGTTTTGCATCCATAAATACTGTTGCTCTTCGAGGGCTTCTGCAAACCGTGATTGGAGAAGCTGTCAGAGTTTGCAGTTTGGAATACGTGGGGTGGTTTGTGGGGTTGATAGTTGTTTTCTTCTTCTTCTTCTTCTTCTGGGTTGTGGCAGTTGAGACTGACGAGAGATGGGGGGAGGGAGTCAGGAGAAGCTTTTGGACCAGATATTTCAGTTGAAGTACACGTCCAAGAGCTTGGTGCGGCAATCCAAGAAGTGTGAGAAAGAGGAAAAACAGGAGAAGCTGAAGGTGAAGAAGGCCATCGAGAAGGGAAACATGGATGGAGCGCGGATTTACGCGCAGAACGCAATCAGGAAGCATAATGAGCAGCTGAACTATTTGCGTCTCTCTTCGCGACTGGACGCAGTGGTGGCTCGATTGGGAACACAGAGTAAGATGCAAACCATCTCCAAGTCCATGGCCGGTATTGTGAAGGCTTTGGACAGCGCTCTAGCTGTAGGCAACATGGAGAAGATCTCCAATACCATGGATCAGTTCGAGAAAACTTTTGTTAACATGGAAGTGCAGTCGGAGTTTGTAGAAACGGCCATGGCTGGAAGCACCAGTCTGTCCACGCCTGAGGACGAGGTGAACTCTCTCATGCATCAAGTGGCTGATGACTACGGCTTGGAAGTTTCAGTAGGTCTTCCTCAAGCAGGTATGGCTGCAGTTCCTGTGAGGGAATCAGCAACAGTGAATGCTGAAGATGATCTCAGCCGGCGTTTAGCAGAGCTCAAAAGCAGAGGCTGATGGATCTCGCTTGTTGTTTCACAACTGCTGCCCTCCTCGGTCGCCTTCCCCTCAGGTCCAATGCGTAGGGTTTCACTGAGCACTCATAACATCAGGCAATAGTCTCATCATCATCATCAGGAGCTCTATTTTGAACTATGCCATGTCCAGTCTGGTGAACCTCTGAGGTTTCAGTTCAGCTTCAAAGAGGATGTAGAATGAAATCTGAATATTGGCTGATTATCTGAACTTTTACAGTCTGAGTTTGTAAGTCTTAAGAGTCTTCAAGAGAACTCAACAAAGGAGCGTCTGAATGTGAATTTTGCATCAGTGAAGAAGCTTTGCATCACTTTGTGTACCTCTGCACCTTTGTGCACTTTCCCATTTCTGAGGGATGATGACACATGGTGCTCTTCCTGCAAAAGCTAGTTCATGATATGTGCACGTTTTGGAGTGGATTAACAAAGCTTGTTGTTCACTTGTTAACAACCCTAGAGCTGCAAGGTCCATCTGTTTGTCAGCAATTAAGTTGAATAGCTGCAGATGGTCTATTTTAGGATTTGCTTGACAGTGCACATGTTAGAGTTGATGGGGTTTCCTTTGCAGTCACTCTTGCAGTGAAGAAGCTTCACATCACTTTGTGCTTTCACCTTGTGCACTTTCCCATTTCTGAGGGATGACCATGGTGCTACTCCAAATGCTGAACTATTGGCTTTTGCACACATGGTGCTTCTCCTTCAAATGCTAGACTATTGGCTTTTGCTGTATATATATTTTTTGCTTTAAGAAATAAAGCTTTGTGGTTCAATCACAGTGTGCTTAGATGGTTTGATGCACTCTAGGAACATTTGAGCTAAATTCAAACTGATATGGTGGTGGGGACAATCTTAGAATGGGAATGGTTCAAGTTGACTTCTTGGTATAGGATCAAAAGAGCAAGTGGACGTTTCATGGTCTGTCACTAATTCTCAGGTCATATTTTAGTTGCTAAACCTGATGTTCTGTTGATTGTTGAATGCAAAAGCTTATTTGGACTAACTTTGTTGGAGAATAGCCTTGAAGTATGAAGGTCTAAATGGCAATATTGGCATAGACTTGATCTGAAGGGACTCTTCTTAACCCACTTGGATTGAATGTATAGAAAGCCTCGAACAGATTTCAGCTTTTTGGTCCATAGATTTCTCTCTGACAAGAATGTTGAGTTTCCTTGAAAGACCTATCTGAAGATCAGTTCTTGATGTATAGATGATCTAGAAATGGATTATATGATCCATTATGGATGAATGCAACCCAACCAAATGAAACAAATTTTAGAGCTGGACAGCCCCAATGCCTCTTGCTTTCTTTGTAACTACTAGTGTTCCTTTTTCCCTCAAATTTGGGATGTAGCTGAAGTGGTGATCGTCTATAAGAAGATTTAGCCAAATTTGGCTATACACAAGATATGAAACTAAAGAAGTTTAACCCTTCAATGGTTATATGCTTTTGGAGGTCAGTCCACAATACAATTGATCAGAAAAATCTTAAATGTCTTTGTTGATGCATCTGACAAGAACAATAGCCAATAATAAGAGGGTGAAAGCATAATAAGTGTTGTCCACTTCACCCCTTCCAAATATAATTGCAACCCTATTGCACTTATCTTTTCAATTGATTGACTCAATGTCGCCTTTGAAATCTCACTGTTGTTTAGATGCCAGTGCATGCATCAATGTCCCACATTTGTGGGCTTTGCTCATTGGAAAGCACTAGCCAAGCATTATCATAAATGTAAACCACTTGAAGATAACTCCTAGTACATTTGGAGGGTACCTTAATACTTATGTCCATGAATATCCTTCCTTGAAAAGAGACGAAGGATATTATGGCTACTCCTTAAGAGTGGGAGGGAAATTATGCATACTTAATGGTTATAAGTTTGCTGCCACAATTTCCCTCTCATTCTTAAGGAGTAGCCATATCTCCTATCCCTTGTGATCTATAAATGTTTAGGTTTATGGTAATTTGTTTCATGCTTTATGACGAGTGAATTCCATGGCTCGGGACATTCCCAAAATGCAGAGGATTCAATCATTGCCTCCGATTGGGCTGCTTACTTCAAGAATGCCCCCCACCCGGGGTCTTCACTTACACTAAACATTTGCGGATCACAAGGTGTAAGAGGAAGAGTGTTCTAACACCATTTTTTGAGAGTGAGAAGTATCTTCACTGAAGCAGGCGTAATTTCCCTCCCACTCATAACGTAAAGGGTAAGCATACGATCCTTCTCTGGATATTCATGGATATAATGTGCTGTCGAAATGCACTAGAAATCTGCTTGAAGTGTTTTGTGATCAATGGATCCTCCACCAAACATACCTTAGGAGGCAACTTAGGACAATAATGATGAGCTCTTTCATAACAACTTTTGACACTTGAATTCCATGATGTACTACAAATGTGGAAAACCATTGGGTAGGTCAGACAGGCAAAAAGGGCTAGAACTGTTATGTATTGAAAAAAATGTTCATGTGAGCCTAGTGCTGCTGTACCACAAGTTTTTGGAAGGCTGAAAACTTTCAAAGAGAATGTAGGAATTTGAGAATTTGGGAGTTAAGCCTTTTCACAAAGTTAAGTTTGGGTTGTATTGGAGGATGATTATGAATTGATGGCAAAAGTCTCTTGGACAAGGGTCTTTTTTGGGTAGAAAACTCCCAAAAGTGGACACTTTTTAAAAAAGTAATATTCTGTCACAAATTGCCCTTCAAAAAATTGTCCAATCTTGAGGGTTTTGTTATTGTTGAGAGAGTGTTATTATATTTTTGTCTACCAACGATCATTTTCACCGGTGTTAGGTGGGTAAATCCATTACCTTGATATACCAATGGGTATATAACAGTGTAATATGATTTCGACCTACATAAAGGATTTTTCCATGGAAAAATGGCCCAAATTCGCCAGATTTTGAAAAAAAAAGGTTTTCAGATTGTCAGATTTTCATGATAAGTTCCAGTAGTTAGCCAAGAATATAGAAGAATTCTGTTTTTTTTTCCCTACTTTCATATCTAGTATGTAGCCAAATTTGGCTAAATCATCTTATGGATGATTGCCACTTCAGCTACATCACAAAATTGAAAAAAACATACCCTGGTATATAACAAGGCAAAAATATACCCTACCAGTTAGTAAATGTAAAAGATTACCTTTTTATTTAACCTAATTTTGCAATATATATCATTATAATGAATTTGTTCTAATTATAGTGAGTAATTATTGAATATTTATATTTTCAGCATTTTATGTTCATTCATTACATTAATTACCTTAGTCAGAACTCTTACCATATGCTCATTTATTTTTACTCTTATTCAAATTTATAAAATTTGCAAAGCCTTTTTATACCTCTACCCAGTTCTGAATTTTTTGAAACTATTTACCTTCACCAGGCTTATATATATCTAATTCTATTTATTTAACCTTGTTAGGCTGATATATTAAAATGGATATACATACCCAGTACTGGTTTTGACAGTTTTCTAAAAATATGTTACAAATTAGTGAAAAATATGTTTTGGGATGCTTGCAACTCAATTGGAAAAGAAAAGTTTGCTCAAAAATTGTTTAAGAAAGTTTTATAAAATTGTGACTAAGGGTGACTTTAGAGAAGGCTCCAAGCCCAAAAAGTGGCAAATTGAGGCCAAACCTACATGGCACCTGTTTTGGAGGGAAAATCAATTGGTTTGGACCAAAAAACAGTTCTAATTGGAGAGCTCCTGATTTGGAGAACCAAGAATCAGGCTAAGGACCAAGCTAGAGTCCAACTCAAGGATTCAATTTGCTTCAAATCAGTCCAAATTGGTTCCTAGGAAATTGGACCCTAGACCCTCGTCTAAAGTGGGCCTAAGTCTTTTCACAAAATATAACAAAACCCCAAAAATTCAAACCTCCTAAAAAGATTCATGTCACGAATCGCACCAAATTTCCAAACCGCTAAAACTCAAAATGATATTGAACCGAGTATTGAACCATGGAGGGTCAACAACTAATTTAGGTTAAATTTGGGATTAGAATGGAATTTCTACTCAGGATCAAGATGGAATGAAATGCCAGAATACAGATTACCATGATAAAAAGGAAATTAGTCACACCCAAAATTAATGTGAAGGGTAGTAAAAAATGAAGATTGGAAAAATGAATTTTGGGGCAAATCTTTCTCCAAATAGATTCAAGCTGGTTCTTACAAAATAAAGTAAAATAAAGAACCTTTAAGGTTCTGAATTTTTCAAGTTTTTAGGGTGTCTTGGTGCTAAGATGTATCACCTAGACTACATTTGGTAGTTCTAATAAATTTGATTAGTTTATTTGAGACCATAATTGAAATACTTAAAAAATATATCATTTTTTTTTAACATTCATTTATTCAAATATATTAATCACATACATGAAAATGAAAGGGTTATAATTTATTTTTAAATCCTTAAATCTCATGACAATTTTCCTTTTACTCTTAATGATGTATTGTTTGATATCTTTGAATAGCCACAATTTGAAAAAAAAAACTTGTAATGCATTTAATTAAAAAAATAATTTAAAAAGAGCTTTTTTATACTCATTTAAATGCCTAATAAGAAATCCTTTAAAAAAAATTGCAACAATAATGATAACCTTTTTGGTATACCTTAACTTGAAGATACCTTGCCAAGGTTACCTCAAATGTCATAATAGTAGAAGATGTGACTTCATTTGTTTCTTTGATGAAGGTTATAATTTTTAATTCAATGAAAATTTGAAAATATCTATATAAATTTGAAAATGAAATATTAATTATTTGCTTACAGAAACTAGCATTAAAGTTCTAGTCTAACCATGATATGGACCTAAACCCTTACATGAGAACCATACGTGCTTAGGCAAAGTTGAATACTTGAGGCTGTTAGTTCTTTCCAGTGTTGGGCAGGAGTTTACTAGTGTTTTGCATCTCTCCCTCTCTTCAAGAGAATCTCTGGTCTCAGTTTTGATGATTTATAGTTTTTTGGAGGTTATTTTGAAGAAAAATAAGGATGCTCACTCACTTTGCTAGCATCGAGATTGGGTTGCACATTGCAAACCTATGCCCATGTAGGCTCATGGGATAAGCTCACTCTAAATGCAAAGAAATTTGTTTCAACATGTTTTAAGTACAAAACTTTCCCACAAATTAAAACCAAGGACTATATATAATTATGAACCATGACAAATAATTAAAGTTCCAATATTTAGTTTACAAAGTTCAGCTCACTCATCAACTTTGATATAAGAAAATCACTTTGTCAAAGAACTTAAACTTGAGTTCAAGAATATTTTTTCACAATTCCAAA
>Ga0209208_10008510_pt1 | contig 13666 bp, 7 predicted proteins | sample S1TSphfallax_3_FD_187694 | JGI IMG/M metagenome (GOLD analysis project Ga0209208, IMG submission 187694) | Host-associated microbial communities from peat moss isolated from Minnesota, USA - S1T2_Fd - Sphagnum fallax MG (SPAdes) (version 2) | ecosystem: Host-associated > Plants > Peat moss >...
AATCAAGCTCTCCAAGTCAAGCCACGTATTCATTCATCCATGAGTCCTAACGGTGTTTTCTTCATCCTCATCAAAAACTTCATTGTCCAAATCAAGCCAGGTATTTCATTCATCCATGAATCCCCCACACTACTGTTTTCATCCTCATCAAAAAACTTCATTGTCCAAATCAAGCCAGGTTTTTCATTCATCAATGACTCCCAGCATACTTTTCTTCATCCTACTCAAACTTCATTGTCCAAATCAAGCTTGCAAGACAAGCTGGGTATTCATTCATCCATGTATCCTAACATACTTTTCATCATCATCACCATCATCCAAACTCCATTGTTCAAATTAAGCCAAGTATTTCATTCATCCATGAGTCCCAACATTAACATCATCCAAAACTTCATTGTCCAAACCAAACCAGGTATTTCATTCATTCATGAATCCCAATGTAATTTTCTTCATGCTCAACAAAACTTCATTCATTGTCCAAATCAAGCTAGCTATTCATTCATCCAATTCCAACTTACTTTTCTTCATTCTCATCAAAAGACTTCATTGTCCAAATGAAGCCATGTATTTCATTCATCCATGAATCCCAAAGGTACTTTTCTCCATCATCAAAAACTTAATTGACCAAACCAAATCGGGTATTCCATTCATCCATGAGTCCCAACATACTTTTCTTTTGGCATCATCAAAAACTTCATTGTCCATAACCAAACCACCAGGTATTTCATTCATCCATGAATCCCAATGTAGTTTTTCTTCATCATCATCCATAATCGTTACCATATGTGAGGATTATAACAATAAAAATATATGTGAGGATTAAATTTTTTTTTTTTTGCATGATTAATGTGAACATTTTTTTGACTTTATGACTCAAGAGTCATATGTCAAATAAATATAGGCATTTTGGTTTTGTTCCTATATTTTAATATTAAGTGAATTCCTTTACATTTATTGTTTGTTTTCAAGTTTTGTCTTTTGTTTTGTGCTTTGGTTGTCATTACAATTTTTCATTATTTGTTTCATATTAACACCCTCCCCTTTCTATTAAATTGTGTATAGGTATAAGTACAAGTTATGGCTACAATTGTTTTTTTATGGTTTACCACAAAAAAAAAAAACCAATTAGGTATTTTTATTATAATTAGTATTTTCTATTCAATGTGAAAATACATTAACTTTATTTGGTTATGCATGTAGATGAAGATACAATTTTTTTTTTTCATTTTTTTCATTTTATTTTATAATATTATTTTGGTCTAATGTTTTTTTACTTTACTTTCAACTAACTAATTTTAGAAACATCATTGTTTTTGTGGTATTTTGCACATGTTTTTTATTTTGTGATATTTGTATGATTCTTATGTTATATATTTTTAATGTTCTAAAAACAATTCCTACAATTATGTTTTGTTTGTGTGTCATATTTTTCGTGTTTTGTTTGCAAACAATGAAAGTGATGCAAACCAAGGCTACAACAAGATGTTTATGAGTTCCATGAACCATCTAAATGTGTCAATTTGGCAATGCAATTTGAAATGACATGTGTGCAAATGGTCTTGTAAGTAATAATGATTATTTTAAATGAATAAAATAATGACAATATGTGTTAGGTCTCTTAGTCTTTTTTATGGTTTGTTCAATTTTTTGATCAATGTGGACTTTTTTTAATCCATGTCAATATGGTAAAGACCTTGGAGCACTTTCAAGTATTGAAGTTGATGAAAATGATGGTGTTCAACATAAAGACTTTGATCTAGAAGAAAATTGGAAAATGTGATTTAGGGATTGCCAAAGAAGTATAAATTATGGGTAATGAATGTATTTTATGCATGGCGGTGTTCCAAAAGCCTTGATACCTTCAAATTTTTAGTCAAGTGTTTGGCTAAATTAATGTTTTAAGTTATCAAAATATGATACCATACTACCTTGGCCATTTCAACACGTGTTCATCAAATAATTAATTTATTTTGAAATTTTAATTTCAACAAATGGAATATTCTTAAATATTCACTTATTATTCTTCACAAAAAAATTTATTACAAAGAAATAGTTTTTGAGATTTTCAACATTTTTTAAGATAATATAATTAGTGTCGAATTGGCCAAGGTACTAAGGTAATCATTTCTCACCTACTTGGCTTTATTCATTATATCTTTCATTTTTTGGCTTCATTAATTTGGATTTTAATATTAACTTGTTGAGTTACTTATAATACATATGTGTATTACATGATTGTATGTCTTTTTAAGGCTTTGGTCAAAGGGACTAAATCATTGGAGAAACCTCTAACATTTATTATAATTTGAATTAAAGCTTAACAACATGATTAATCATACATATGATTAAGTGACCATTGTGAATGAATTTATCAACATGTCAATAGTTGTTAAACTTCATCATCATGAACTTGTGTCTTCTATGTATGGGTGTTTTTATTATATTTTAATAATATATTTGACATTTAGTGTCAAACTATCATTGACATAATGTTCTGAATATGGCATTTGTGACATTTAATGCTTTGAGATGGCATTAAAATTGTTTCAAAACAAATTAGTAAGTTATTCAATTGGTACCAATATGCCCAATATTCAATGTTAATTGTTGATATGATCATTAACATAATGTCAAATGTCATTTGTGACAACATGTTTTGAGATGACATTGAAAGTATTCTAACACATTTGACATCTTTTGAACACTCATTGAATGGATGAATATGATCAACATCGAAGCAACATTAAAAAAATAATATTGAATTGATGTTGTTAGAATAACATATTAAATCAACATGTTAGGAATGTTGATATAACATTATTACAATAAAAGATGGTGTTGAAAAATCACATGGTTAATTATATTAATCATTGTTTCAATATAAACAAAATCTTGCAATTGAAAATTGTTGAATCAACTATTAGCATTGTTTTGGCATTGACTCATAACCCATGGATACAACATAATGTTGACATTGTTAAACTACAATACTATTGATATTAAAAGAAACCACAAAGTGGAACCTTCTAATTAATTGGTAACCATAGTTATATACTAATATGGAAAGAAAGTTACCTTGTTTAAAAAAAACATTTTTTGGGGTCCTTCAACTTTGTCAAGGATTTTAACATTGGATATAAATAAAACTCAATGGAAGCAACCTTATTTTGAAATATTGGAATTATAAATGCGAATGGAGCAAATTTAGTAAAATGTAAAAACTTCATTCAGTTGACAAGTTAGCAAACCAAGTCATTATAAATAATAACAAAAACCAACACATTTTGCTTTAACTTACCATTGACTAGTTACAATATTTTTTCATGTACCTTAAGAAGGTAATAATGTTTAATAAGTGCAGCATCAAAATTTGAAATTGTACACAAAAAATTGGTGTTTTTCTAGATAATGGGGCAAAAATTGGATAACATGGAGTAAGTTGGAGGTTTCTACTTATGCTACACATTTTTAAAAAATTGCATAATCTTAGATGAGGTAGTGGGCTTTGTAGGTTACTTCCAAATGGGTAATGCATGTTTGATTTCTTCACAAATGATAAACATTATCAACATACTAGGGGAAACCTTCTTCATACATGAGTACTAAGATAAACTACTTTGTTAATGCATCATTAAATCATTGAAATACATCAACCTTGAAAAATAATTGTAATTGAACACATTTAGTTTTGTTAAGGTTACTTTCTTGCTCCATTTATAAAACCTCATTATCATAGATCAAAGCTCCCCCATGAAAACTAATGGATGTTATTTCATGTAAAAGATAATTACACTAGTGAAAATAGGTGAAAATGTAACCGACCAATTTGTGATAACATGTGACTAATTGTCATTTGCAACTAACGTTGGTAAATTTTACAACTAGATTTCATATCACTCATTTTTTTATCACATCTATGATTAGTTTGCGATTATTAACTTGTTCACCTAGAAGGCATTATATATCCCATTAGTTGAAAAAGTAACCAACAATTGGTAATTAATATGATATGGTAATAGATCCTAGGTGTATGTTATCATGTATATTTTGTACATTATAAGGCCACATTTGGGGTTAAGATGTACGTCCACTAGGGGTATATGTTAATGTCCTTTTAATGTTTTGGCATCATGTTCTATTGGAAAATTATTATTAATACATGTATTTTTCACATCATAAATGTATGTACATGTAGATTTTTCCAAACATACTTTTACATGTGAAATGTGTGAATCTATTATGGCACATGCAAGGCTAACAATTTTGGCTCAAATTTGGTAGTTGCATGTTTAGGCTTTGGATTGAGGTTTGATACTACACTTATTCATAGTGGTCACATACTTGACCAATGAAGTAGCAAACCAGTGTGGTGTGGGTAGGTGTTTTTGGATTTAAAATGATGCCTTTACACCAGTCACATTGTTAACAAGGGTATTAATCTCCACACTATTTTTTGCTATTATCTATATAGACCTTGGTCCTTACGCAACACATCTCTCCACCATAGTGTGTGATGTTCCTTTGTATAGAACACTTGTTGAGTTGCGTTTAAAACACATTTGGTTCATCAATGTTTGTTTTTAATTAACATAAATTTGCCAATAAAAAGCCATGATTTTCATCCCATTTATATGTTAAATAACCCCATCTATGTGACCTAGGTGGTGTAAACCAATCACACTTTAAAGAATATTATTGCTTGGGGTACAAGTTCATAGCCCAAAAAGATAATGTCTTTCAATACCCCTACATATTGGATAGACCCAAACATTGCACCAATTGGTGAAACAATCACCCATATTTTAAAATACAATTAGGGTTTTTAACATGTGTATAACTTATACAATAATAATACTTATATATAATATGAAACTTTTATAATATTTTGAAAAAATAAAATAAAATCCCCATCATGGAAGTATATATAACTTTAAGCATATAAAATGGTATAAATTGAACAATGTAATCACATGGTATTTTAACTTGTAGAACTTACAATTAGATATTAGTGTATAAGGAAATTAAATATGCACATTTTTACATTGAAATTATTGTTCGCTTTGTAGGTTTCAAAAAATTCTTGAAAGTTTTTCCATGATAAACCTTTATGGGATGAAAAAATAAAATAAATGTTATTGTGAAGGCCATATCTGTTGTTTAATTCAACATTCAACATGTCAATGGTTTTTAACCAAACAACGTGTAAATTCATAATTACATTTGACAAGATGTTGAAACCATACTCTTCAACTTTTTGTATTATAAAATTTTGAATCATTTGATCACAATATTACATTTTGAAATTAACATTAACTTTTTTAGACATAATTAATGTATTTTAATATTTAAAAATCAACTTGGGAAACTCACCTTGGGGTTACACAACATAACCACACCACATCATGTTAGTTTTGAAGTTGACATAACTTAATGTCACATTGGTTTAGGTAAAATAAGTAATTTCTTTGCAAGGGTAAAATTAATTACCCCAAATTGGTAAACAAAATTCAATCATTACAAAAAAAACCTTAAGGTTCTGGTTTGTTATAGCAACCAAAATTCAATCTCCCAAAATAATGAAAATTAATATTGAAACCATCCAAATGCAATGACCAAAATTTGACCAATTTTTTTTTTTAAACGTTGGGATTGGGTGGATAGCATGGACTTGGGTCTCAATCCCTATGACCAAAAATATTGAATATTCAAGAAAAGTAAAATCCAAAATGTTAAGATGTAATGATTGAATTTCAATTGTTATTTTGATAATTTGAATATTTTCAAATAAAATGGGTATGAGAATTGAATGGATTGAATCCTTATGGTGAATAAAATTAAATCCTCAAAAAAATCCATACCTTTACATGGTGATCAATTATTTTTCAAGAGGCAACTAAAATTCAATCACAATTTTGACAAATTATATATATTTTTAATAGGACAAATCAAGTCTTGGTCCCTATGGTGGACATGGATTTTGGTCCTTATGGCAATTCAAATTCAATTTCAATTTTTTTGAAAATATATCCATATCATCGATATGGGAATCAAAATCAAATGACTGCATATGGATGATTTTTATTTTTATTTTCTTACATTAAATTATATTTTTAAATTTTACAATTTGGAGAGGCAAAATCTATTTCAATCTTTTACAACCAAATGGAAATTTTTTTATTGAAGTGGATTAGATCTTAATCCTTTTAATGAAAAAAATTTAATATTTAAACATAAAATTAAGTAATTTTTTAAAAAATAATTCCATATTGTGAAGATGATTAAAATTCAATTGCCATATTTAAATGGCCTAGATTTATTTTCTCAAACATGATGGACTAGGTCCTAATCCTGATGGAAATTCAATGGACCTAGGTTTTGGTCCTAATGACAATTGAAATTTATCCCTAAAAACCATAAAAACAGAATTTTTGATTTTTTAGATTAATGTTGACTGGTTTTTAAGTTCTATGAAGAATCGTTCAACATTCCAATTCTTAGAAATTTCAGGGGACTAATTTCAAATCTTCTTTTTTTAAAACCAAAATATGGTTCCAATTTTGATTTTTAAAAAAAATCCTAATCTTGGTTCTAGAACCTAGTTTCAAATTGGACTGATTTTGAATAACTTCCAATTGTAATCCCAATATGGAAAATAACCCCCAATTTCAAAAAAAAAAAAAACCTAAATTCAAATTGAACTAATTTAAAGTCTTGGTTCCATAGTCAATGGTTTCAATTCTAATATGCAAAACAACCAAAAAACTTGAAAATACCCAATTTTTTATTTGATAAAAGAATTACAAATGAATGAAAATTTCAATTCAATATAAAATATATATTTTTTCATTAAATAAATTCAAACTACATTTCATATTACAAGATCCAAAACTTAAAACATCATTAAAAAAATCCAAATAAAGCGATATTCCAAAGTTTTGAAAATGTCAAACCTATTTTTAAATTTGCTTATTTTAAAATTTTAATTTAACCTATTTCTAAACTAAGTAATTCTAAAGTCTAATCTATTTTAAATATTTTAAAGGATTGACACCATTTTTTTATTACCATTTGGTTTCATGTTTATAGTTTCATCCAATGAGTCACAACACCTTGAATTATGATATTCTCACCCTATAATTCAACTATAACAAACCTAATTCTACCCCATTTTTCCCCTCACCCAAAATTCATCAAAATAACCCCAAATATGCCCCAATAATGTCCCAAGTCAAATCTCCCATCTCCACCTCAATCTAGCCCCAAAACAACCCCCAATTGACTCCTATTTCCATAAGTGGTTTTCAACTCACATAAATGAAGATGAAAAACTATGTTTAACACTTATGGGCCCACAAGTGGATTTTTTTATTCACATAGATGAAGAAGAAAAATGATATTGCACATTTGCAAGCTCACAATTGGTTTTTTTGACTCATGCAACATAGGAAAGAAAATGATATTTCACACTTGCAATCCCATAAGTGTTTTTGAATCACATAGATGACCACAACCAAAAGATTAATTACAACATCTTTAGGAAAACAACAACCAAGGCAAGAAGAAGAATACTTACCAAACCACCATTGTAATGACTATGCCACCATCACAACACTTCAACTCACAACCACCATTGTCACCACCATGAAGACAAACACTGTGAAAACAACACACAACCCCTAAATCAACTTATAAAACACAATGGCAATGATCAAAGCAAGAGTATGAATAATGACATCATGAAAAGTTGGTGTAATGACTTACTCGTAAGTAAAAAGGACTAGATTGCTATAAAAAGACAAGTAATATGATTTTTAAAATAATAATAATGATGGCAAACAAGAAACAAAAAATGGCCAATAAACAAAACAAAAAAAAACCATGAAAAGAAAAACCCTAAACCCTACAAAAAGCACCCTAAATTGTTATTTTCAAATTGAAACTAAAATTGGGTGTTTAATAAAAACTCAATTTGGTTATAATAAAAATCACAAATTGGAACTAGACCACAAGTTTAAAACCTTCAAGAACCAAAGGTCAATTCCCACCCTAGTTTTAGAAATTTATGGAAACCTTTTGGTTTTAGTTCTATTTAGTTCCCAAAAGTGAACTTGGGTCTAGCAAGGTTCCTAGTACTTAAATCTAGAACTATTGGTTTGTTCCCAATAATATGGACACAACCAACATTGGTCTAGATGTGATAATTGACTTTTGATTGTCATTTTTGATGTTTTAAAAAATATTCAATTTTTTTAAATATATGGTTTATGGGGTTTCAATATTTTATGGTGAATGAAAACATCATGTCAACATCAATTATTGACTTGATAAAATGATGTGTCAAACTGAAGGTTGACATAAATAACATTACCATAAATTTGGTGCATTGCATAGATTTTGATAGCTCTAGTTCATCTCATCCAAACACGTCACCTTTTCAAAAAACGATTTATACACATCCATGTTGTGATCAATCCTTTGATGCGCTTCAAGCCAATGATCATACATTTGACAATTTGGTCCATTTAATCATAACAAAATTGCTAATGGTAGTATTAATGGAGGTCCAAAAACAAGTTTCATAATGTTTTTACATTGCCCACAGATAATGATTTTGTTTAGTCAAAACAAATGTCATCATGAAATCAACATATTGTGTGGAATTAATTTGAAATTCAAATAATTTTGTACCCAAATTTTTGTTATTTGTGGTACTTATATTGAATTATGAAAAGTAGGGTTTTCTAACATTGAAGCAAATTTGGAATGTACTTGTGGTTAATATTAATTTTTGGTTTTACATATGTTGCATTTTTTTAATATTTAATAGTTTAGTATGTTTTGTTCTTACAATTCTTTATTTTAACATTTTTCTTTCAATTTAATTTATGGTTGTTTTCAATCAATTTGATTACAATTTTTTTTTTCAAACTGATTTTTTATTTATAAATTTTAAAGCTAAATTATAATTATGTGTATGAATTTATGTTTTTTGAATATAAGATTATCCTTAACTTCTATAAATGTTTAATATGCTTGTGTTATTCCAAACTATAGGTATCAACTAATGTTCATTATTTTTTGGACAAATTTTGATTCAATTCGTAAGTGTCACAACAAAGGTCCAAAAAATTGTAAGACTTGGAGCTTGATTCAAATTGTATAACATGTTCTAAAATGAGAATGTGATAAAACACTAATTTGCATGGTTTTCCCTTTCAAATAGGTCTATAGTATTGAGGCATGAATTAAATACATCTCTTCAGAAAAAGAAGAAAATAGTGTTAAAAAAGCACTTAAAACAACTTTCAATTGGTTGTATAATACTAAATTACAGAATATAATATTTCGGATTATTTTTAAATTTGGGCTAAGAAACCAAAATTGATTTAAAACTTGACCAATTTTCAAATTTTTTAGAGAATATATAAATTCATGGTTTTGAAAATTTGAAAAACTAGTTTAGGAACCTCACCAAGGGTTTTATAATAACAAAATAGTAAATAAAATTGAAATTGGAACTAGTTTTGTTTTTAAAAAATAAGAAAAAAAATGGGTTTGTATAAATAGATAATTTAAACTCTTGGAGGGTCACAATATATATATATTTTTCACTACATGCATCAAATGTGATATTGTGTGGGGGTATAATGTTAGGGAGTTCTAATTTTTCCCACATTATTATTCATACAATTTTAATATGCAGATAGTTAAACCACCCAAAACTTAATTTAAGTTTTATGTTCACATTGAATTTTGACCCATATATTTGTTTGAATTTTTAGTTTTAGTTGGAGGTGTGAGGAGTGATGAAAGAAGGAATGTGATTGTGTGCAATTATAAAAACATCATACATGAAATGTTCAAATTTAGTTTTAAAAACACCTTAACAAACATTTCAATATCAAATCATGTTTAAAATGATGAAGACCATGTTTAACATCCACAAAATCATTACAAATCAATGAACATTTGGTTTGTTTCCTTTGGAACAAAACACAAAGAAAAAAATGAGGCTTTTCGGTTCCATAACAAACAAACCAAGTTGTAATGATCACCAATCTGTTCATTTACTTTCATCCATTTTGTGTCATAACCAGATAAATACCACCTTATTAGTGTTATTTCTACTCCAAACTTTAAATATAAATTACATCCTTTCATTTTACTAATTGGGCCTACTAATGACAAATATTTTTTATTATTATTTGTATTATTTTTAAAATTTTTTACTTTTAATAATTATTATCAATACATTCCCTAGATTAACTATCTTTGGATTGTGAGAATAAACATAGTCTTATTATAAAACTAACTAAGTTATGATTTTTACACATCAACCGATCTATGGGGACCCTATGTTTTTATTTAATTAATTTTCTACTATTACAAAAATGTGCAGTCACCAGCTTCCTCCCCCATCTAAACAAGAATTGAAAATTTGATGTTAACCATTGTGAATAAAAAAACTACCGATTACCTATAAATTATTATGTTTAGTTGATGTTACAATGTTTAGACATGTAAGGCATCAATGATCCATAGGCATTTTTAGATTGATCCAACTCCTCACCTTGTTAAACATGACCCACATGTTGAAATTCATCATTCCAAATGATCATGTATAATGCATAAAACCCACTTGGGAACAAGATTTTCTAGATGTTGCATAAATAAATGTGAATGTTTAATAGTTTTTAAAGCTCAAAATTAAGAACACTACCAATGAAATTGATTGAAGAATTCCCTTTATAAATATGGTGTGAAAATTTGCATTAAGTTTAGTTTTTCTTTTATATATATATATAGATGTTTTGTTTTGATACAAGTATGATCATATGAACAAAGATATAAGGATTTAGGTAAGGAGATTGGATTGGTGATCATGCAACTATATTTTTGAAAAAACAATGGTTGAAGCTTGACAAAATTCAAAAAATTGAAGGTAATTCTTCTATTGGAGGTGACTCTTTTCCCAAAGGTGTAGATACAAGCAAACATGCAAGCATACAATTGAAATTGCTTAACCTTATGGTTTCGAGAACATCAAAGGGTGTTCATTTAAGCTCACTTAATGCAATTGTTTTGTTCATTTGAGTTCATTTAATGCAGTTGTTGTTTGATTGACACCACACTTTTGAATTAATCTTTGAAAATCACTTTAAACAATTGCATAATCCCACAATATGCAAGAATGGAAAGTGAAGATATTATTTTAGACATAAGACCATGTTCAACGAACTTCTTATTATGCCTCAAATTGGAAATTCACATATTTCTAAGAGTCATAAATTGAAGTTGTTCAATGCCATGAAATGTTGAATTCATGAATTTTTAATTTTCCAACTTTAAGACATTGATAACATGTGATATATGTAGATTGGATAATATATGTAGTAAATATGCATAGGTTGTTGATGCATGGGGAAAAAAAATGTGTTCATGAACATTGGTTGGGGTAGGTCCATTAATTTTACCCTAGGATTTTGTTGCAAATATAGGTTTCTAAACACCTTTAATGAAATATTTAACTTCTAAATATCTATAAAATTTGTTGAATATGGGTGATACTCAAAATATAAAAGTAGAAAATCTTAAGCACCTTTTCATATTATAAACAATTGCGGTGATTTCTTGGCCAAAACTTTATTCAAAATATATATAGTTTTTCAAATTTGTGATGTTGCAATCACCACAAACATAATTTTTGCTCAAGTGGTTATATTCATGAGGATATTTAGCCAAAATTGGTTATATTCAAAATATGAAACTAGAAAAATTTAAGCATTTTTTTTCTTATTGTAGCAATTGTCAAGATTTTTGACAATTAAAAAATAATAATTTGGTGAAATTTTTTCAATACATTTTCTTTGTTATAATATATATTTTTTCCAAAATGAATTCTACAAAATGATGAAAAATCACTAGAAGAAAAAACATGTGTTTAAAAGTGGCACCATGTTGTAAGGAACAAGATGTTTAAATTGTAGAGTAAATTATTTTTATTGAGGGTGAGTATTGTCCTCCAACTCTAATAAAATTTTCTTTCACAACAATTTTAATTTGTGAAATTATAAATATCTCAACAACCATCAAGTATTCAACACCACAAAATTCAGTCTTGAATTGTGATAGAATATTTATAAATAAGAAATTTAAGTTGTAAATGTCAAAATATATGTAATTTTTGGTCACATGTTATATTGAATCTATTTTTATCCTCATTATAGTTGTGAGCTTGAATTTAACACATAAACTTTCAAGTTCCATAATATATAATTAATGGATAATTTGAAAATTGAAACATCAAAACACTTCCCTTGGTATCTATGTTTATGAAATTTGTTTACTTGTAATAGCATCCATGTTGCAATTTAAGTAACTTTTTTTGGAGTATTTTCAATAAAATGACCATTTACCCTAAAACTTCTATGATATAATTCAAAATGAGCATAAAATAGCCTTATTATTGACATATTAAATATCATTTGAATTTTGTGTGGTTTTGGAAGCCAATCAAAATTGCTGTTTTTTTGGAATGATTAAATAATTGATCAAATGGGAATAAAAAATCCCAAAATGTATTATCAAATGATAAAATAAATAAGTACATTTTTTTCTTTAATTTTCCATATGCTTGACATAATATATGTCAATCATGTGAACTTGCAAAACTTTATTTCAAGAAAAAGGCACGTGACAAAATAATAGGAAGGAAATGAGAAAAAAAAGAACATTATGCAAATGATCTATCTATGAAAGAAGGTAGTTTGTTTGTTTTATTTGTTTGTCATTTTGAGATATCCCAAATCATGGCACCTATTGCTATGCTCTTGGTTCCGTTGGAAAGCCGTAGATGAGTAGGGTAATACCATGTTGGTTTTTATAATGTTTCAACTTATGGTGGATAAATTATTGAATATTGAATAAATTTACACTTAAAATTTATTGAAATGATAAAAATAAAATTATAAAGGAATTAAGCATGCCCTTGGTATTCTTGAAAAGCTTTAAATGAACAGGATTTAATGAAAGTGATTTGGAAAAAATTAGACATAAGGTGTGAGAAATATTGAATTTTGAGTAGTTTTTATCATTGAAAATTCAATTATTTAAAAAAATGAATTTAAAAAGAAAAATTAGTTGGGTAACCAATTCACACTTGGAGGTCAATGGTACATGCTACACTACTTAGGCTCACTTTACACTAGGAGTCGGGGCCAAGAAATCTTGGGGCCAATAAAGATAATTTTAACACTTTTTGGTTAATTGTTTGGACCCATTTGTTTTGGGGTCAATGAGTTCATGTCTAAAGCCATTAAGGCCAAAAAGTAGGGACCAAGGCTTCAACCTCACGTATAATTTCATTGGGTATCATTCTTCTTTTCATCTTTGCTTCCTTTTTCAAGCTAAACTCTTAATGTAAGATTGCCATGGATGAAAATAGACACAAGATTCTTGTAATTCTTATGTTTTTCATGGCCATATCCCATGTAAAAAAAATTAAAAACCTTTTTAATTATTCACAAACAAGTATAAAAGTTCAACCAAAAGAGAAACAAAAAATGAAGAAAGATGAAATGAAAAAGGAGAAGATAGAATTTTTGGTTTAGGGTTTACTTTGATCAACAAGGTGGATTTCATCAAAAGAACAATATTGTATTGCAAA
>Ga0209208_10008511_pt1 | contig 13665 bp, 9 predicted proteins | sample S1TSphfallax_3_FD_187694 | JGI IMG/M metagenome (GOLD analysis project Ga0209208, IMG submission 187694) | Host-associated microbial communities from peat moss isolated from Minnesota, USA - S1T2_Fd - Sphagnum fallax MG (SPAdes) (version 2) | ecosystem: Host-associated > Plants > Peat moss >...
TTTTTTAATATTTTTTTTTTTTTTTGCTGCATGATGGGTGAAATATTTGAGGTTTTCATGATTCTTCTTTTGCCTTCTTAAGATACCTTTTTAATGTACTTGGCAAGGCCACACAATGTCACACACACACATCCCTTGTTTTGTTGTGTTTTTTGATTTCAGGGAATGATGATGCACTGTGGAGTGTGTGCATTACAACAAAAGAAAAGAGTTGCAATTATGGGGACGAGGGATGATGACAACATCCCTCATGAAAAGCCACACATTTGTGTACAGTAATTAATGTTCACACTCGCTTCCTTCCTTCCTTCCTTCAGCAAAAGCTTTGAATGATCACACCTCTCATATAATCATCTTAACAACCTCCATCTCCAAAAATGCACTAGACAGACTGCCAAATTGGTGAGCCTATTACATTAGATATGCACATTAGATCTATAGATGTAAATAACATCAAAGTTTAGGTGGTTTGTTGATTCATTCCAAATTCTGCATGTGATCAGATCATGTGTCTGTCTGTCTGTAACTCACCTCAAATGTTCCAGCCATCTAATAATTGATGTCCAGAGAATTGATGTCCAGAGGGTGCTGCAAACTGCAAACCAGTCATACGCATCCATTTTGGGCTGTTTTCAGAATTCTTTTGACATAAGGCAGCAGAAGAAGAAGAAGAACATCCAAGATGTAAAGAAGAAATTGCTTTCTGCTTTTGGCGCAATGGATCGTGGTGGTGACGTCGTTACAACAACTCAACTCGTGGGAAGCTTGCTGAACTTTCCATCCTCCCCGCATGCATATATGTGGATCTTCGGCAAGGATGCTTGTAATTAATTCTTGGTGTGAACTGACATCCAGTTATGCCAGCTTCTTTTGGCAGGGACAAAAGTACAAGCCAGTGTTGTCTGGTTCTTAGTGTTTTTTTTAAGAAAATACTTGGCAAAAGAGTCCATTTTTTCCTAAATACCCAACCTAGAAACCACCTTGTACGATGTCAAGCAAGGTTGTTTTAGAGCTAAGTACGTTAAACTCCCTTTATAATCACTCCCTTGCTGACCACTTTTTATTTGTGACACTAGCAAATGTGTATAGTCACATTCCATACAGGCCCTTACAAAATTGTGACTGTAGGCACAAAAAAAAAAAAAAAACCTTGCAAATTAGCCTTTGTATGCTAGAATAAAGGTGTCAACAATTGTTTAGATTTCTTACATGGCTTCTTCTAAGCTCTACAATGCATTATTAGACTTGAAGAAGGTTCTGATTTTTGTCTGTTTTAATGTGACGATTTATTTTGAGTTTCAGCTCCTTGTGTGTCTTGTCAATTAGATTTTTTAATTAAAGATTTCTGCTTTCTTGGCAAGCTCACATATCTCTTGCTTATGTACAATAAAAAGTTGCCTCTTTCTTTTCTTTTCAACTGGATTCATTGTTAGTAGTTTACACAACTTGAACACATAGCAACACTAACATTGCCAAAGGGAACTATAATTTACAAAACATTAATATTTGTCTCATTATAATCACATTTACTATATAAAAAAATTGCAAATGTTTTTTGTTAATAATGAGTGTAATAGTTACTCAAAACAAATGGCATTTCTTACTAAAATGGATGATTATCAAAAGAAATTATGTGACTCAAATGGGTGTGTGATCATAAAAAGGGTTTATTGTAATTTTTTGTATGAATTGATTTCTCGTTGCTAGTGACCCAAAACATTAGAGTTTAGGGCTAACCGACTTACCAAAAACATGTCTTCAAAACCAGGATATATGAAGGGTATTGGTTTTTCCCAAATTGATATTAGACCAACAAGCTCTTGGAGAGTAGTAGGTAACAAGAAGGTCTGAAATATTTGAAAAAGATCTAATACCAATATATTAGGCTGGTATGAACTTCTTTAGATGATCCAAGCACAAAGACGATCTGATATATAACATACGAACTAGATACCCACCCAACACTGGTACAAACATCATTGCATGGTAGTTGTTCTTTAGTACCCTTCTGTGGTTTGATGTGTCTTTACTATCTAGACAGTGAATCGCCCCGCCATAATCGAAAGTAGTGGAGTGCAGAAAAGCCCCCAACACACATAATCTGCTGCCATTTAATCAAAAGCTGTTTTTTTAGGCAGCGGTTTCATCAGTTTTTTTCTCGACCAATTTTGGTGGTAAACTGAGTTTCATCCTGTCTTTCCTTTTAGGAGTCGACACATAATCTGCCATTCAATCAAAAGCTGTTTTTTTAGGCAGCGGTTTCATAAGTTGTTTTTTTCGACCAATTTTGGTGGTAAACTGAGTTTCATCCTGTCTTTCCTTTTAGGAGTCGACAACATAACTGTTGTTGTCTGACACTTCACCAGTGGCTGCTGCAATCGACATCACTAGTAAGAGCATTCTTGTCCTTTTAAAGACAAGTTGTTTAGTGGCGGCTGCTGTCATTTACATGAAGTACAAATGTATCAAGTGTGGTGAGGGCGAGACGGGGGGGAGGGAGTTCCAGTAGTAAGGCTATCTCCATTGCAGCAGCGCAGCTTCACTCTCTCACTCGGAACTCACATGCTAGAATGTAGTCAGAAATCTTCAAGCCATATTCACCCCCTTAATACATAACAAGGCTCTAAGGCTTACACAAGGAAGAAGTGTAATTAAGATTGGAATTTTTTCAATATGGGTCTTTTTTTTTTGGAGGATTAGTGATTTTTTGTGTTGTTCCCAATGGGTTCCCAACATGTTACCCAAGTTCCCAATGTGTTCTCCAACATGTTCCCAATAGTTCCTCATTGGATCCTCTATCCTTTTCCCTTAATTTTTACTCTTGTAACCTATATAATAATCAGCTTGAAGGAGAAGATTACAACATATCTATTTTGGAACTGTCCAAAGCTTGTTTTTTATTTTTTAATAATTTTTTTAATGCTTCCCTCCTCAAAATAGAAGCATGCTTTATCACGACTCCCTTGGGCCACCCCCCTTTAGAACTTATACACATGGAAGTTGACCCATGACCAAACAAGATGGGATTATGAAAAAAAAGGTACTTTTGAGAATGCCTTAGGGAACATCTTGGGAACTTGAGGGGAACATTGTGGGAATACATTGGGGAATAGACCCAAAAAGCAAAGAAAAAAAAAACCCTCCCCATGAACTAATAATACTCCCATTATAAACTGGGGGGTACTTATTTGATGGGCTTGTGGTGTCAAGCTAGTAATGATAATGGATGAGTGGAATTGCCACTTTCAACTTTGGATCCTAACAGTTGAGCTAGGAGTTATAATGCACTCTCTCTAGTCATGAAAGAAGAAGGGCCATGAATTAGGTTGCTTATAATTTTATGTGGAACCTTCTTATTATAAGATCTTCAAGATTGGAAAATCTCTCATAGCCACCACCACCACCACCACCACTACTACTACACCAAACAACCCATAAAGAAGAGTGTCCAGTGAGGGCTGCCATGGCCACTCACCACATGTCCCTTCTAAACCAGTGACTAGTAAAATAAAATGCCTCATAACTAATGACACTAATGAATTGTGGGTGCAGTTCATAATTGTCAATTTTATGTTGGAATGGTGGTGCATGTCAGAGTAGGTTACTAGCTAGATAAACAAAATGTAAGATCTTTAGTGGTCAGCATTTCATGATTTTTCTACCTTTGCTTTACCAAATCATGTTCACTTGTGTAGCCTAGTTTTTCCTTTTCAAAACCATTTTTTGTAATTTAATTGGATTTTCAATGACAAAAATTACTCAATTTTCAATACCTTTTGCACTAAAAATGGTCAAAAAATTTCACCTTCATTAAATCCTACTCACTCACTCAAGGATGTTTCCAACATAATCAAAAGTGCACCCAAATTTCCTTATAATTTTTAGTTTTGGTTTAAATAAATTTTCAAAGATTTTTTTTTCAATAGTCAATCATTTTTCCACCATAGGTTGAAACATTATGAAACCAACTAGGTGCATCCCTACTTGTTGAGGACTTTCCAATGGTACCTAGAACATGGCAAGAGGTGTTGTGAATTGGGAGATCTCCAACATAACAAACAAACAACTTTCCTTTCATAGATAGATTGGTAAACCAAGAAAAATTGTATTGCAAAATCTGTCAATTTGGTGTTCATAAGCATAGAATTTTTTTGGGTTCAATTTTCAACCTTATGACTAGTACAAAGGATTTTTTTTCGAAAAAAATGGTCCATTATTTCCACATTATGAGGAAAAAAAACTTTGAAGTCAACATATTCTAACAATAAGTTGTGGCATGTTGCCAAAATATTGTATGATTGTTAAACTTTTCTATTTTTCTTTCTAACCTATAGCCAAATTTGATTGAATCCTATTGCGAATGATAACCAACCCACCTACTTCACAAATTTGAGGAAAAAAACATTGCTTACAAATAATAAACCCAATGATACCAATGATAATGATACATATCATATGTAACTTCATCTCACATTTAATGATTTTTTTAGGGTTTAGGACATGGTTAATGTGCCATTTGTTGTGATTATACATTGGAAAAACAAACACATGCATATGTTTATGAATGATGTGAAGTGTATTTCTTTGATAATGGAAACAAAAATATCACACAAGATCATCTTTTATCATTTTGTTAATTGTAAGGAATTCATTAGAAAAAGAAAAATATTTGATTACAAACACAAGAAAACTGATTATCATTAGAGGGGAACTTGAACATCATTTTAAGGGCAATATTTTTTGTAAATCATAAACAAATGATGGTAATAATCAACTCAATTATGAATTAGTTTGATCATTTATATTTTAGAATGAAAATTTGCAAACTTGGAGCAATGTAAAAAATGAAAGTTTTTATGAGTGTGCATATTTGTCATCTTAAAAATCAATTGCCAATTTAGCATATCCTCTTCATTGCTTTAGTTTGTGGTATTTCCAACCTAAATGTCCCATGTATAAGTTCATGGAGATTTGATCACTTAAATCAAGCTTAATGGTCCTTGTATTGATAATGTCATCGTTTGTAAGGTTTTATTGTCTTTATATGTTGAACTTTCAATGTGGAATCTAGCCTTCTTTGTGTGTTTACTTTTCATTTTTTAAGTTGTTCTACATTATTGAAACATTTTTTTATGTTCAAGAAAATGCATTTAATGTGGAATTTCAAGAAAGGATCTTTTGTGGATCTTGGGCATGAAGGATGGAATAATTTTTTGGCAATTTTTGTAATTTTCCAAGGACTCCTAGTTGGTAATTACAAATGGTGTGTCCTTCATATAAGGAAACACTCCAATTCACATCAATTGTGCATCCACCCCCATTTGTCGTAGCACAACTACTCCAATGAATCGTTCATTAAACAAAGATGGGACAATGAAGGAGGCTCAAAACATGTTGGAGACATTCAACACGAGATTAATTAGGGCTAATAAGATCCACTTGTTTAGATCCCAACTTGGAGAAATATTACTTAAAGGGTTTTTATGATAATCACAAAGGGTTGATACTCAAAGATCACATCTCAATCCTAATTAATTAGTAGCCTAGACATGATAGTGGTAAAAAATGAAATTGTGTATCACATAGAGCAATGGTCATAACCGACTTCCTAAACAACAAATTGTAAGAGTTCATATGGTGAATTGATTTACATTCCTTAAACGCATTCCTAAAATAGGTGTGAACTTATAGGAATAGCTAGATTGAAGGTAGAAGTGATTTAGGAAATTTTCCAAAATCTTGTACACGATTCCAAGTTGCAAAATATTGCATGAAACTATATAAACATGTGAAGTAAATTGAGGATTGGAAGGTGGAAGGTGTCCATGTCTGATTTAAACACAAATGGATGGATAAGAGGAATTGATTTTCCAATTTATTTTTAAGGCCATTGTTGAAACCAATAGTCAATACAAATTAGGAGATTGGTAGAAGAGGCCTTAAATGCATTCCACAAAAAGTTACTGAATCTATGAATGCTACATAAGTTACTCCTTTCGTAATGGAAAAGTTCTTTACAATGCAATGGCCATGTCTAAAGGTAAAGCCCTTGGACTAGATGGGATTGTGATTGAATTTTATGTGAAAAATATATATCATATCATTGGAGAAGATTATGGCAACATGATCAAGAACTTCATCCAAGTTAAAAGATTATTCATTGGGGCCATAAAAGGGTTGACTACTTTAATTTGCAAGTTTAGAGATAAAGAACACATGGGCAATTGGTGCCCCATTTCCTTTTTGAATCTAACCTACAAGATATTTGCAAAAATGCTACAATTGGGTTTATAACCATGGTTCATAAAGGTGATTAATACTAATTAAAACAACCTTTCTTCCCATGAGATACATTTTGAGGGTGATAACACATTAAAGTGGAGTACATAATCTTGTCATAGCTTGTTGGATTATCATTCATGGGCATTGGAACAAAATATAAATTAATAATATGTGAAAAGGACTCAAAAAAATAATTACATCGTATGAATTTCATGAATAAACTTTGAGTTACCATAACATATTGGACTTTTGAAGTGTTAAAAATATAGCATCACAATTCATATCATATGATTATGGATTCATTATATTTACTAAAATGTTTAGTTGAGTGATTTTTCTTACATAGAATGTAATGTGATGCCATTGATACATTTAAGAAGATGATTTTCAACACTTTTGAAAACCATAAATTGAAATTTACAATGTAATATGATTTTTTTTAATAAATTTTTTTATTCATTTGAATTAATAACTTAACTTCTCATTTTTTACATGTAAATTTTTTATACAATTATCTACAATTGATAAAGTCTAATTGCAAAAAAAAATAATTGTTTATCCTTGCCATATGACTTGTGCAATGTAATTTATTCTGCTACAATGTAAAATGGACTTTAATTTTAACACTAGTATGGACTCCACGTATGCCAGAAAGTATTTCACCTTAAGGTGTTTTCACCCTTGAATAATGTGTTGCTAACTCATGAGACAATTGATTGGGCTAAATGCTCTAAATAAGATATAAGGTTGTTAAAACTATACAATTAGTTCCTAAGATTTCCTTTTCTAGGTTATGAGGAAGTTGGGGATGGTGATTAAGTTCATTACCTTGGTCAACCTACTTTTCAAAGATGTAGAATTTGTTATTTACTTTGATGGCAACGTGACATAAACATTCCCAATCAATAGGGGAGTGAGGCAATGCTACCCACTTGCCCCCTATCTTTTCCTAATTATAGGGGGAATATTAAACATCATGGTATCAAATGGGTAGTAAACAATGGGGTCATTTAGGGAATCTGTATGTTAACAAGCAAAAATGAACAATGTTTTGCACATTATGTAAATGCATGTCCCTTACTTTAGGGGGTAATGAAAATAATGTAGATAAAATAGTGGGTTTAAAATAATCTCTTGCAAATTTTAAGGCTAAAGCTTAATTGGAATTTTTTTTTGGCATATTAGCACTTCAACCTATACGTTCCAAATTTGATTGAAAAGTAATAATGCAAATGGGCAAGGGAAAAAGAGATTTTAATTTTGTTGCGAACTTCCTTTGGACTCAATTTGAAGATGCAAGATGTTGATCCATTTTTAATATAAAAAATTTAGAAAAAGCTCAAGTTTCGGAGTACCATCCATTTTCTTATTGATGGAAGAAGAATTATTGTGAAATATGCGTTAAGCTTTGACATTCTTTGGTGCATAAAAATTTAAGTTATATCAACAAAGGCAATCTACAAGTGTAATTTCAAAACTCTTCTAACACACAATATAAACAAATATAATTCATCCAAACATAATAAATGGATCTTGAACTTGTAATGGATCTTGGTGCAAGGCTTCATGTTGACATGGTTTATGATATTTCAAAAGTTTGGAAGGCAGTTAGTAAAACCATTCACCTTAAGCTTCCTACCAAAGTGGAAGCCATATGTAATGCTTAGATATGATGGTCAACAAACTTTTGGGGGAAAGGTATCCATCACTAAAATGTAACAATTCCATCAAATGGGGCTTTGAATAATTGGAAACCAATAGAACCTGTAAACTTTGGATTTCAAAAGCTTAAAGGAGGCAAAAATCACTTACCAACTTATATAATAAAAATGTGGCAATTGACATAAGCTGATTGAAATTGTTTATAAATGCTATAAATCTAAGTTTTGTTATCCCAAGTGGAAAATTGTAATTGGATGATGCATTGATTTATTCACTAGAAACAAAGATTCTATGTCTTATTTGGTGGTTGAAACCATTAAAAATTTCTTGCCTACTTGCATAGAAATCAATGAATTTTTTTTCATTCTTGCAAACCTACCAATTTACCAAATTAATATTAGATCTAATGTATTAATGAAAAAGGAACAAGTTGAAGAGAAACTCCAAATTTGAATTGTGGGATCTTGGAACAATTGTGTAAAACTCTACAATTTGCAAAGGGCTAACCAAAGCCTTTTTTCACCTATTTCATGATATATAAGGTTCAAACTTGAACTTTGACTTGGAATGGTGGACATGGGTAGACAATAAGTCTTTGTTAGATTACTTTGTCGAAAAAGGGAGGAAGTTATTGAATAAAAGAGAGACCTTATGTAACAAGGAATATTAGAGAAATGGCCTAACTTGCTAACCTTTCATTATGAGTTCAAATGGTAGGATGTTTTGAGGAAGACCTAGGAAAAGAAAAAGACATGTTTTGTGTTTCATAAAGTAATTGCCATCAATATTTACATAGCTCAAACATGTAAAACAATTGATGCAAAGTATCCATAGCGTGATCTAACTACCCAAGAGACTTTGGTCCATAAGTTCAATGATTGCCCCAAGGCTAAACTAGCTTGGTACTATGCAACTATTATTACCTTCATACTTAACCATCCTTTAAGGGTGGAAGGTAAAGTGAAGAGATTTGACATCATGTAATGTTTGTTTTTTTTTAAAATTGCCCCAACTTTATATAAAGAATATTCAAATGTAAACATTTCTAAAAGGTGTAGTGATTCGGTGTTTGTGGATAAATAGGAATGAAATATTTTTTAAAAAAAGGTATGTTCTAAGCATGAATGTAGGTGTAAGCATTAATGGCATTATCACATGTGATAGATTTGAATGGGAAAAAATGATGCAGTTCATGGATAAGGTATTTGGTGCCTTCTTTTGAGTAGGAATGTCTTGTAATTTTCATACAAAATGGTGCCCCCACTTCACATTGTATGCCAAGGACTTTTGCAAGGTCAATGGAACTTTCAAATGCTTAAAATTATCTTGTTTGATTAGGTTTGTATGTGGCCTTTTGTGGTTCAAGGTATATGCCTTCCCTTGGCCTAAATTATTAATTTTTTGTTTTTTTCTATACAATGAATGTTCTCCCTTTGTATCAAAAAACAGAAAATAAAAATTGCAAACTTGATAAAAATTTAAATTATGTACATCAATCTTGAATTGTGTATAGTGGTGTTAACATTTTGATCTTATGTCTTGGAGTGAAGTCAACCCTAAATTAATGAAAAATAATGAACTTTTCAAATAAGAAAACATAAACACAAAATGATTCAAAAGAGACCCCCTGACATCTAAGTGCTTCCAATTATTATTCATGAAAACAAAAGCTAACATTAGTTATTCATGATTACTAATCAATTCCATTTTTTAAACAATTGCAAATGAAATTACATCACTAAGCCTTTATTTTTGAAAATGAAAATATCTAACAAAACATAATTTATGAAAGTGCGTTACAAAATACGTTTTTGTAAAATCCGTATTGATAATTGTAGCAATTTTAAAATATATCAAAATTTCAAATAAAAGTTGAAAACTATTATTTTAATTAACTATGCATAAACCATAGGTATACTTTTGATAATTTATAAGTGGTTTCAACATTTAAAATAGGACATTAATATTTGGTTAGTAAATGCATTAACCCTTGCATATTAACTTACAACATGTAAAACTAATGGGTGAATGCACTAAGGTTGATTAAGTATAATAACCATTATTATGTGTACTATAACATTTACAACATTCATTTCAAATTTGCTTTTCAAAATTACTATTAATAAACATTTTGAGACGAGGACAATTAGGGGTAATGATGAATCAAATGATGTGGCCATTTGTTGCAATGCCCTTCATCAACTTTTAGTTCACATGCCATCTTTTTCTTTTAATCATTTTTCACATGTCCAACTTTTTATGTATATCTTGTCAATATAAGCTAGAACAACTTGAGTTCATCTTGAACGTTTTGTGTCATCTCCTTTCTTGTCGTTCACAATGGAATGTGGTAGAGCAAAAGAGGCCACTTGTAAAAACATTGAACATTGTTTGGAATGTTGCAAGCTTAGTTTTAAATAATTGTAAATACATGCCACCAATGGGATCATGAAATTATAATTTACATTTTCATGGCATGTGTGGTTTTATGTAATATGATCTTGGAGGACGAGTGTGATGACCAACTAGAGGCTATCAAACCAAATGTTGGTGTTCAATTTTGTTGAAGATTATATTTTGTAATGTTTTAACAAGGCATTAAAACCATAGAGAATTTAGACCTACATTTTAGACTTGGTAATGAACATTTGTATCAATTCAAAATCAATTCAAAAAATTCACACATTTTTTTGTTTTGTGGTGCATTTGTGTTTTATTCCAAAAATTCAATTACATGTGGGTTGTTGCAACTTTGTTGTGTTTTAACAACTACATTCACAACTTGAAAGGTTGGACATGGGTTGTTTGGAGTTATTGAATTGCTTCCATGGTAGTCAAACTATCCATGATAGTTGGCGTATTCATGACTTCAACTAAGATGGTTGGAATTTTTTTTTGTTTTCAAAACCTTTTCAATTTGGAGGTCGTGCACACCTTAATTCCTTATGCATATTAGCTTGATGTGTGATATTGTTCAACAATAATCAACAATCTATGAAGGTGAATGTTGTATTTTTAGGGTGTTGTGTTAAGGGTGGACTTATGCTATCATTGTAAAATAGAATGGGTAGAATGGGGCTGGATTAACTATGACATAAAAGTGGGCAGTTTGAATTGGTTTTATGGTGGGAAAACCAAGAATGGACTTTGGAAGAATTTTGACTTTGGAAGATTAAAAGTTGTATTTTTTTTCAAGAAGTTAATGCAAGAGCTAGGAGAAAATACTTGATGAAGAAAAACTTTTTGATGATTTTATACTTGTTTGATAAGTTATATTTTCAATTCTAAATTGATTTGAATTATTTTTTTAGTTCATTGAAGATATGACATTAGTTCATATATGAATTTTTGGTCATTTTGATACACTTGATTATTTGGTTTTTGTAGTTTTGTTGTTGACAAAATCTAATAGTTTCAATGACAATGTTTTAAAGTACAAAAAGAAGAATTAGAACAATAGAAAAAAAAGTAGCATTTACCATGTTGTCACTTGTATGACTCCAAGCTCTTTTGAAATAAATCTTTAGGTGAAAATTTTGATTCATTTAAAGCTAATTGACCTTAGAAAACCCATAAGTTTAAAAGCATAATGCTTTATAATTCCCCACTTTGTTTTCATTGATCTTGTTGGTCTTTCACCACTTATAATTAGTTTGTGTTTGTTGTAGTTGCTTTGATTTTTGTCCATTTTTAATGATTAGATTTTGTGATACATGCATGAATGACACACAAAGTTGATGCTATTTGTTAGTTTGAAATTTCCCCCCCTTCTTGGTTCAATGCACTTGTGACACAATCTTTGAAGTGTCAATTTTGACTTCATTTTCAAGGTGTGATGTCATGGATTTTAGACACAATGTCATTGATTTGACTTTTGACATCATAAAATTTGATGTAATGACCTATAGAAGACTCCTCTATTTTGTTGTTCAAGTGTGTGTACATAGGAAATTTTTGACAAAACTTGTTGGTGTTTTGTAGTTTAGAGGTGCCAATGCGTTAATATTATTGACACTCTTGCAATTGTTTATGATAAGTTACTACATTGGTGGGGGATTTATGGTATCCAACTAAAGATGTTTTTAGTTAAGTACATAATTAACCCAGTCCGATTTATTAAACAACTTTAGTTTGTTAAGTGGTATGAATGATAGTCAAATTTTTTAATCTTAATTTTGGCAATGGAATGAAGAAAGTTGATTCACTTGTTCCTTAACTTTTTGCAATTGAATAAAAGGGTGAATTTTTTTGTTGATACAATATTAAAGTCCAATGAACTTTTCATCAATTTTTTTGAAATGCGTAAAGATGCCCAATCACAATTCAGACATTTGATGTTTTATGATTTTGAAGACTCATAATTCCTAATGAATGTAGCTTCTTTTAACATAAGAATAGACTATTTTTGATCAAATTTTTTGAAATGCGTAAAGATGTCCAATCACAATTGAGACATTTGATGTCTTATGATTTTGAAAACTCATAATTTCTAATGAATTTAGCTTCTTTTAACATAAGAATAGGCTATTTTTGAGCTCATGAAAATAAGCATATGAAGCTCTCAAAGTTGACATGATTTGGTCTCCCAAATTGCCCCTTGATTTGTTTCAACTCATTTTGATGAATTTAATATCAACCTTTCAAGGTGTCATAACTTTTGGATTTTTTTTCATTGGTTTATGCCTTTAGGCAAAGACTATGCATTCATTTGGGTCTACAACATAATAAAACTAAATTATGGAAAAAATTATGTTGATCTTCAAACACAAATGTATAATATGCTTGGTATTTTAAAGCAAGACTGAAAAAAATATTTTGGATTAAAAAATATAAAAATACATATTGGAAGCATATGATTTGATATTCCACTTATTTCAAATATATATTCCATTCTCATGCATTTTATTTTATTTGGTGTATATGCAATTTTGGTTTAATGGTGTTTTTAGGAATACAAATAGTTATGTACAGACTAAATGAGTTCATATGAGATGCAACTATGTTAAAACTAAATAAAGACAATGTAAACATCATGGCATGGACCTTATATATTTCACATCTTTATTTTGGAAATGTGAATTTATTTTATTACAATTTGCATCGAGACCTTTACATGGTAAAAATAGAAGTCTACATTTTAAAATGTAGTAATCCTTGAAACCTCATTAAAATTCCTATTGCAAATGCCACTTGGGATCTTGGGAGTCTTTTCCTTTGACAACACATCTTGTAACACCATCTCACTAGACAATGTACTTGGAGGGCACCTTATATCTATGAATATCCCTCCAAGAATACATGAGGAATTCTACACCTACATAATAAGAGTGGGTTTAGGGTTTAGGTTGGGTGCTGATGAAGTGACTCCAGTCAGATCATAACACAGACCATAGTACAGAAGAGACCATAGTTTGCTAGCTTTTAAAACTCTGTCTGTATACAGAGACAAGGGTTATATTATTGTGGTACTAATATACAAAGATTGTTGAATAGGCTTGTTATGGTTGTTGGATTTGGTGGTCTGATTCCTTTTTTTTTCTTAATTATCTTGAGTGAGTGGGTGAGTTAATAGTTAAATGTGTAAATTGGGTTTTGTAGTGAATTTTAGAGGAATAATTGAAATGATAAAAAGAGAGCATTATTTTCAATGTTCAACATAATAAGGTTTTGTGTAAGCCTAAAGATTATTATTTTTAGGTCAATGGGATTGTTTAATTTGGT
>Ga0209208_10008512_pt1 | contig 13664 bp, 13 predicted proteins | sample S1TSphfallax_3_FD_187694 | JGI IMG/M metagenome (GOLD analysis project Ga0209208, IMG submission 187694) | Host-associated microbial communities from peat moss isolated from Minnesota, USA - S1T2_Fd - Sphagnum fallax MG (SPAdes) (version 2) | ecosystem: Host-associated > Plants > Peat moss >...
CGGTGCCGACATTCAAGAGGATGCCAAGCTGGACAACAAGATCAGGAAGAAATTTCTGGAGTGTAAAACTTTCAACTTTAAACCCAGACACAAAAATCATTTTCACTGCCAGAGCAGATAATTTGCTTCATCTGCATTCTACAACAATAACTATTCATAGATTCCAGCCAATTTGTTTCAAATGCAACTTGTTATCTCCATCCTCTTATTGAAAATTAGCAATCTCTTTTCGAATTGTGCAGAGAGGAGTCCATGAACTGGCTGCCTTGCAACTCCAGATAACAGATACATTGTGACTGTGATGGAAACATCATGATTTTTGGTCTTGTGCTATGTTATACAAGGTGAATGCAAGCATGCACCTGCTTGTTAAGAAATTGAGAGAGAGGGTGTCTCTTACCTTCACAGATCCAAAGATGCACTACTGTTGTTGAGCTTTCAAATGTGCTGAGTTCAGATGTTCATTTGTGGGAATGAGGCCATGACCAGCATCTCAGAGAAAGGATTCATGCATGTTAATGTGAATCAAATTCAGGAAGTCATGTAGCCAGAGAACCCATCCGACATTCACTTGGCAGCAAGCCAGAACAGACCATAAAAAGTGGTATGTTCTCCTTCTACTTGCTTGGCAAGTTTGCCAATATAGCCTCAAAAGGGATCAGGATTCCCATAGGAAAGAAGTGAAATCATTGCAAGCAAGGTCTGGTAGTTTGCGCACCCAAGAGAATTTAGAAACAGAAACATTTTGTGCACTTGTAACATGTTAGGGTGAAGGGTGTCTCAAGTGAAAGAAGGGATCCTGCTGCAGCAGTAACAGTATCTGTAATGAACTTGCCTAAGAATGTGTTTATCAGATCATAGTTTATGAGGTTCATTTAAAGGATGTCATCCTGCTGCCTGCTGCTTCAAGCCACCAAGTAAAAGAGCAGATTCTGTGACTCAGCTAAATTGAAAAATTGCAGCTGTGGAGGCAACAGTGTTCTTAATCAGCAAAACTGAAAAGCTGCATCTCCAAGTGCTCATGTAGGATTTTCAATCCTTTCAGGTCATATCAAAGGGCTAACACAGGACTCTCAACTGCAATTTAGTTGCATGTAATCACATCTCACAAATGCCCCTTAAACAAGTGTAGTCTGCCACATGAAAGGATCCTGCATAATCAAGTCACTCAGTATTGTTGCCTTTAGATCGTTCGCATGAAAACGCAGCTTTGACTTTAACTCGAGCAATGAAAACAAAAAATGCAACCTTTGCGTACTCTAAAAAGTTTATTCTGCTCCTCACCTTGTCCCCTTCTCTCCCGTAACCTTGTAATGTGTGGACCGTCGCGTTTTTGGTCTCGCGCTCGAGGTTTCGTCCCGACTTTGTCGCGCCTCTACAAAGTGCGGCCTCCTACTCCCATAGGTTCTTGACCTTGCTTGCCCTCTTTGTTGTTACTAACGGTGATGGTGGTGGACAGAAGCAAAGAGAGCGATGATGTATTTCATCCACAAACCCTGTTATTAATGTTTTTTTTCATCTATGTTCCTGAACCAACGAAAGGTTGTGTTCATTTCTTCATCCATTTAATGTCGATATTCAATTAATAAACAATTGCTTTTGGCCACAACCGTGGGATCGTCATCCCCCCTTCCCTTCCCCTTTCCTATTAGATAAGATCTTATCCATGGAATGCATGTCGAAAAAATGTAGATTATGTCAAAACAATCCCAATGCCAAGTCAATACATATTGTATCAATGACCATATTAACATCGAATCTTCAACATATAGTCATCAATTTGATAATTCATTAATGTATGTTGTGCCAATGTTGGTCATATTTTTATCGTTGATTCAATATTCACGAGATGTCAAATGTTTTAGCATTATATCAATGCCATTTCAAAACATGTTGTTACAATGTCACCTTAACATCATATCAATGATTGTGCCAACATTGAACGTTGAACATATTGTTAAGGTGTTGTAAAAACACTCATACAAAGGTGGGGCAAGTTTGTGATGTGCACGAATAATATACCATAGCTGACGCACCCCCAAGTTCCTTGTTAAACCCAAAAAGGGTCCAACTATGTTAAAGAGCGGAAGTAGTTGGAACTTGGTGCCGCTCCTAGTTTTTAACACTAAAGGGGGTGAGAGGGGCGTGTTGAAAGTTTTGGGATTAGACGAGGAAGAGGGACAACTTATTTAGTTATTCGGTCTTGCATCAAAACCAACCAACAAGTCGGTTAGTTCACAATTGGAATCACTTTTGGTGTTGGGCAAACCACGGGTAACACGAACTCATTTGACTCACCACGGCTCGGACTCGGGGGAAGCCACCACCTTCCCCCATATAGTATTATCTGCGTTACTCCACTACATCCGCATCTGAATGGCTTTTAGTCTTGGGACTCCCAAGGAGGAGTCCCAAAACTATCCTGGATTGGACTCTCAGGACTTTGGGAGCTCATGACTCCCGGTTCAGACCTCTGATTGGGATGAGGTCTAAAGCAAACTTGTAGCTCTCCTCGAGAGCTTACCAACGGTGTGTCACACTCCACCTACACACATTGAGGTCGGGTTGATTTCCGACTTTTAGTGGTTGGGAGTCAAACTGGCAGTTTGACTCCCAGCCTTTCTTTCGACCATAACTTGTGCTACATATGTCCAAATGACTCGTGCAAGGCCATTTTCGACATTTACACTTTGAGACCTTTTCAACGGTATAAAAAACATCTCAAGGCAAGGTGTTTTGACCCTTGCAATGGAGCTCTGAAATTTTGAGAGTCCCGGAAGGCTCCAAATTCTCACTTTTGGGAGTGCGAATTTCATCCTCACACTTGCCTCAAAGTGGGGTTGCAACAGTTGCTGAAATGATGTACCCGAATAACTTGCCATAATCACATACGCGAATATGAATTATTGAGTTGACTTGCTGAATTAACATACCAAAATGATTTTCCAAAATGACGTACTAAGATGATTTGTTGAATTAACAAACCAAAATGACTTGTTGAAATGACTTATTCATGTAACATACCAAAAAACTTGCTAATATGCCATTAAAAGTGGTCCTTCCCTAGATTATAATCCCAAACGACTTGCCAAAATCATGTATTACCAAAAGAGTTGTTAAAATGACACAGCTAAATGACTTGTCAACCGCATACCCAAGCAAGTTGCCAAAATGATGTACCCAAATGATTTGCCAAAATCACATAGGTCAATATGGATTATTGAGATGACTTGCCAAACTAACACACCAAAATGGCTTGTCAAGATGACGTATCAAAATGAATTTCCAAAATGACATACCAAAGTGACTTTTAAAAAATGATGTACTGAGATGACTTGTTAAGATGATGTACATGAATGATTTGTCAAATTCACATACCATAATAATCTACCATCATAAAATGAATTTTCAAGATGATACACCCAAATGACTTGTTGAAATAACATACCAAAATTACTTTTGAAAGTAACATACTAAAATGGGTTGTTGAGATGCAAAACCCAAATGACTTATTCTGATGAAATACCAATATGACTTGTCAAGATGACATGTTGAAATGGCTTTGCAAGATAGCATACCCAAATGACTTGTTGAAATCACAAACCAAAATTACTTGTCTGGATGACATATCAAGATGACTTGCCTGAATAATGTACCAAAAATAACTTTTCCAAATCAAATACCATAATGACTTGTCGAAATAATGTTAATAATAGTCCGCTTGCTATACTATATATCCCAATTTGCAAATGTCAATTAACTGGTCCTCTAAGCCTTGGCTTGTCTTGCCAACTTGCTTAAATAGGTTTTTACAATTTAACCTTTTATTATGTTTGTCTTGGTAAAAAGTAATTACGCTTTAGTTGGGCAAAAGATATGCACCTCAAGTTTTGTGCACGAAATTGGAACGCATTAAAAAGCACATTGGGAACATGGTTTAAAAAATAGCACTCAACCAAAAAATCTAATAATACCCCCTGCCCCTCCCAAAAAAAAGAACTTGGAATTTTTAGGTGATGGGGCTACATCCCCCCTGTGTGTAGAACATATAATTATTCATCATTTTGCATATATGTGTGTGTGTGTGATTTTTTGGGGTCCATGCACACCCAAAAACCCTGCTTATTGGTGGGAGGGAAGAGAAAAGATAAAAAAGGAGAATGTGCTTGAGAAGAGAGCAAAGTAAAAACTGACATTTGTGATTTTTTTTTGTTTGTGTACGCAATTAAACCCAAAAAGAAGGTTTGGGTCCTTGTTGGGGTGGGGGAGAAAATAAAACAAAATGGAGAATGTGTGTTGATAGGGAAACCGAAACAAAAAAGATTTATTATTATTATTATTTTGGCCCATTTACATCTTGAAAACCCAAAAAGAGGATCAAAGTGCTTGCTTGAGTGGAGGAAAAAAAAGTAGGCAAATAGTGCTTACAAGGGGAACATAATGTAAAAAAAAAGTGGGTGAACTATTTCGACCCCCCTATAATAGCCTCTTGCTGTGGAGAAAAACAACTTTTCATTATGGAAAGGTTTTTTTTGTCAAAACGGACTCTGGCCTCTTACATTGTGTCCGTAGTGCGTGAATTATATATATAGTCTAGTAAATGTGAATTGTCCATACATTTTTTAACATATTGGATCCCCCTTCCACCCTCATTCACCTAAAAACACAAAAGGAAAAAAAAATTCACATCCCCTCTCTCAAATAAATGGTTGAACGTGTAGTAAATGTGGATTGTCCGCACCTAATTTTAACATATTCAGTGACTTGCATCCTCCCTCACTTCCAAGCAGAAAAAATAAAATTTTCATTCTTTCGCTTAAATTGTTGGACTGTCCACACATTTATAAAAGGGTCAATGGTCTCCCTAGTAAAAATTTTATAAACAATCTATAATAATATAATATCCTAAAAGCTATTACAGGAGAAAAGAGATCCCACTATCCTATAAATCCTATATCCTGCTTGCACGTATGAGAAAGTTCCTGAATCAGGATAAAGCCCCGTTTATACAGGGTGGCTGCCTGGCTGCCTGCACATCTGCCCACATCTCCGAGACCATAGTAATAGGCATTGTGGCCATTCACTTCTACGCAAGGAAAGCACGTTTAAGCTCCAAACCCTAAACTGAAATAAAGCCAAGAAAGCTCTCGCTTTTGTGCAAGTCGAGAAGTCAGCGTGACACTTGTGACGAATCCGATGATTTTTTTCTCTTGGCCGGCAATGAGCTTGCCCGGGAGGTGCAACTGCTGCTGCGGAGCTTGAGAGCTCTCGCTATTACTGCTGCCAAGACGCAAATTCATGAGCAAGAATTTTTCTTCCAAGTAAATAATTCCTCTTTGCACGCATCTTTCGATATCCAAATCCTCTTCTTCGTCCTTAAGCACAGGTATTGCAGAATCAGTCCATCCCCGTGTTCAGGGACAAGACACGTAAGTCCTGGTCGATCGATGGTCGCTATGGCGTGCGCCCAGTAAATCTACGAAAATAATAGTTTCTTGTTCTCTCTGGATCTCTTCCGGATTCTCATTTAGCTCGGTAGCCACTTCAATCCGAGCTTCTGTTTCTGTCTGATTGCATTTGTATAGTGTATGAAAATCGAGTGTGGAGGATGTCTTTTTCTTTGTCTTTCTGATGTAGCCGATCTCTTCTACGTTGGCAATTGCAGCATCGTTTTGGAATCTCTGCTTCTATGCATGAAGCCTGAATATACTAGGCACCGAGTTGAAGAATCATTCGAAGGAGTTAGATCCTTGGTTATGAACGTATTCCTGATTTTCTCCCCCTGGAATTGCAGCTAGATTCCACGAGCCGTCTTCTGCGATTTGCGTCCGCAAGACAGAGCCGATGAAGAAGAACATTAGACGGTTGAGAGAGCTGAGTGCAGAGCTAGAGTGATCAGAGTCGACGACACAGCAGGGAGGTAGAGCTCGATTCGGCCAAAACCATCAAACTCCAGCACTTGTCGAGATCGAGCCGAAGATCAGGATCATTTGGAGGCGAGCGTCAGCAACCGAAGATGCAGCCAGCTCTAAGGAAGATGCCGTCATTTGACGCGCAGATGAGGCTGCTGGTGCCGAGGAAACTGTCGGAGGGCGATAAGCTGGTAGAGTACGACGCCTTGCTGCTCGACAGATTTCTCGACATCCTGCGAGGTGTAAATGGCCTGGAGATTAAGGAGACCGTAAGCGTTCTTACTTTCACAGACCGAATCCATTCGGGAAATAGACTAGTTCAATGTGAAAATGAGCATTGGGAATCGGATGCTTCAGGAATTTTGTCCTCCAACTCGCTCTTGTCCTGATCCTGAGGTGTAATAGCTGAAGTTGATGGCTTCTTGCTTTTTCTTCGCAATGGGTACAAAAGTGCTTTGAGCTTTCAGGTATGTACAGTGAGACTGGTGGATGTGGAGACAAACAAAAGCTCGAATAATTGGCGGAGCTCCTGAACAGCTTGGATGCAGGTGATTCAATTGCTGTTGCCAGCTCTTTCTCTCACATGCTTAACCTAGTAAACTTGGCAGAAGAAGTGCAAATTGCACACACTGCGGCCAAGTCCAACATGCCAGGAAATGGGAAATTGGAAATGAGAATAGTGCAGTTACTGAGTTGGATATGGAAGAAACCTTCTGTTGCTTGGCGAAGCAGCTTGACAAAACCCCTGTTGAAATCTTTGAGGCTTTGAAGAACCAGACTGGAGACCTGGTTTTCACTGCACACCCAACTCAATACATCTGCCAATCCTTGCTACAGAAGCATTCAAGGTGAGTCGTGTTGAATCTGTTGACAAATTTGGATGTCATATTGTTCAAATGATTTTGCTGCATTAGCTCTCAATTGTTTGTGTGATTGATTGTTTTGAAGGCTGCATGATGATCTGATCCTAGGTTGGATTCTGGTGTTGTAGAATTCGGAGCTGTCTCTCACAGTTATATGAGTGAAATGTGACCAGTGATAAGAAACGCGAGCTTGATGAAGCCCTCCAATGAGAGGTAATAGCTGGAATTGTTTTTTCTCAGTTAGAGCAACAGCAGTCTGAAACTTGCAATTTCTATGTCAACTTGTGCTGCAATTATTGACTGTTGGCATTTTTTTACTGCAGATTCAAGCGGCATTTGGGACCGATGAAATCTGAGGGTCATCCCAATACCACAGGATGAAATGAAAGCTGGCATGAGTTACTTCCATAATTTGGAATGGGCTGCCAAAATTCTTACGTTGTGCTGACACTGCTCTGAGATCCATTTGTATCAATGAGTGGCTGCCGTACAATGTCCCTCTTGTTCAATTCTCTTCGTGGATGGGAGGTGACTGTGATGGTTGGTTTCTCTTAACCAAGCAGTTTGCACCCTTTGTTTTTTGTTCCAGGATCCTCAAACCTAGAGCATGGTTTGGTTCATTGTTTCTTTGTCAACCTCACCGTAAAGCATTATAACAGCTAGTTGTTTTGACTCTCCCCAGGTTTGTACATTCTGACCTGTTGCCTTTTGAAGGGTACTGTGGTTGCCATGGAGCCTTTTGTGGGCTCTGAAAACTACTAGTGAGAGACTTCATCGGTTTGGACCATTTTTTTTTAAAAACAAACAAATTGAACTAGTCATTGGAAGTTGGTTTGGATACAAGAGATGCTTTTGATGCTGGACGCACTGGGCTGAGCATCTGTTGGATGGTTTCTGGATTGCTGACTAGGTAATCCAAGGGTGACACTGGTGACTTCTTGTCTATGTTGCCTATTGAAGAAGCTATTGATAAAGGTCTTGAGAAGTTTGTCAACGAGCAATAAGAGCTTCTAGGAGTTCAAGGGATGTTAAAGTGAGTGGAAAGCCAAGGTCCTTTGTTTTGTGCAGAAGAGGACTCATTTTTCATTCGTGGTTCAAACCTTTTTGTCTGTTCCTTTAGGAGATCTGGATCACCTAAAGATTCTCCAATGGTCCTTTGTCATTACCTACATGGATAAATGTTGTAACAAGTTTGTGCTTGTTTGTAGTTTTTTTTATGTTTCTTTTGTTTTCTCTGAGCTTAATTCTCCTGTTGGTACATATGTGGTCTCCAATCTTGCCCAATCTGATATTCTAAAATTTCGTCTCTCTTTTAATAAGGCTCATAATTTTAAAGGTTTTAAGTGTGGCCCTCATCTCCCGTTTCTTTGTGCTGTTTGGAAGTTTCATGAAAACCCAATTAAACCTAGATTTATCTGTGCAGCCAGCTCTACTTCTCTGACTGATGTTTCTAAGTGGCTTTGTTCTTTCTTCAAAGTTATGTTTTCTACGGTCAATGACCTTTGGGTGTCTAAACTCAAAAAGGCAGATGTTCCTTGTATTAGTAGTTGGATTCTCAATTACTCTACAGGAGTGGTGGAGGTAATAAATGAACTTAATCTTTTGAGATCTGAAATTGATAAAGCTTCCCCACTTCTGTTGCAGTCTTTTGATTTCTCAACTCTATACCCTAAAATTGACCTGGTGGATCTAAAAGCTCGTATGAGAGTTCTGATAGATAAAGTGTTTAATCGGATGCTGAAGCTTCATCGTTTTGAGTTTTTGATGGTTCAAAAAACAGCTTTGAACTTTAGGTTTTTGTGGCTGAAAAATAAAGCAGAGATCAATTCAATTTGTTTGAAAATCTTCGTAGCTTTAAAGTTGCAGAGGCTTCAGATTTGATTTCTTCGCTGGATTTCTTATTAGACAATTTGTTTCTTTCTTTTGGTCAGGGTGTTTATAGACAATGCATTAGTAACCCCATGCGTACTAATTGTGCGGTCTATTTGGCTAATTTCTTTCTCTTTACCTATGAGTTTGATTTCATTAAGCGTCTCTTGAAGAGTAACACATGTCCTGTTGTGTTTCATGGATTGTCCTTGGTTTGTAGGTTTGTGGATGATCTTTTTGTTCCTGATTTTCCAGATTTTGAGAACTTCATGTACCTTAACCCAGGCTCTTTTGGTAGCGGCATATACCCAAAAACCTCTTGTGAGTTGAATTGTACGTCTAATGGCTTCTCTTGTAATTTCTTGGATCTAACTGCGACACAGAGTCCTCAAGGTTTATCCTGTGACAATTTGGACAAACACTCTCAACTAGAGTATGCAGGTATTGAAATGATTAGAATGCCTCCTGTTCATTCCAGTATCTCAATGACAGCAAAACTGGGGGTTATCAATAGTCAATTTTACAGAATCTTGACTTTGTAGTTGTAAGAAGTTTTTTGTCTTCCAGATGGTCAGTCTTATTGTCTTTCTGAAGGCAAAAGGCTACCCTTTAAAAGTTCTTCTAAAGAGAACTAGATGGTTGGTTCTTGAAGAAAAATTCCTATTTGGAATTTACGCTTTTGGCATTTTCAGAATGATTTTACTTCAGGTCTTGTAAGTGGGGAGCTTCCTGTAAGCCCACTTTTTCTTAGTCTTTCCCTGTTCTTTTCCCTTTCTTTCTTTCTTTGTCTGGTCTTTGTCATGGGGTCTGTTGCTAGCCAGTAGTATGGCTGAGTCTTCCCGTTGCTTCCGGAATTGCAGCAGGAACTCAGTTCGTAGGTTGGTGCTTGTCACCGGCCTTTACCCACTGTAGGGAGCTGATGAAGTCGGTGGGGAAGTTGTGATAGTTAAGTTGCTATTATACGTACTACTGTTGATGGTTCCTGAACAGGTGTGAGACTGGCACTTTTGTTCATACAGGTGTGTGTTTTTCATTTTTTGTTTGTTTTCTGTCTTCCCTAGTTTGGTTCTTTTTGTGGCTTCCTGAGGAAGTGTTAACCTTGCTGTTTCTTCTTCATTGTGAGAATGGAGATTTCTCTATTCTTATGAGAGATATTTCCTATAGCAGGATGACCTCTGTACTAGATGCATTCCACCAGATTGTTGTTATTGTTAATTGTGTCTTTGGATATAGTTGCTGTCATTGTGAAGAGCTCATGAAAGTGGAAGTTCTGTTATCGATAATGTTCAAGATTTCATGTTACAGATTCTGGAGCCTTTGGAGTTGTGTTACTGGTCCCTAGTAGAGACAGGGGACAAGCGAATTGCAGATGGGAGCCTATTAGACTTCGTGCAACAGGTGTCATGCTTTGGGTTGAGTCTGGTAAAGCTAGCCATCTGGCAAGAGTCTGATCGCCACGCTGATGTGATAGATGCCATCACAACCCACCTTGGCATTGGATCATATTATGATTGGTCTGAGGATCAGCACTGGGTATGTGCCCTGCATAATTGAATGAGCAGGGACCAACTCTACCAGCAGGAAGTTAGGTGGTTTTGGCACCATGATTTTCTTTTCAGCCTTGAGCGACATATATGATACTAATGTTACAAATACAGGTGGTTCTGGTTTCTGACCAGGATGTGAAAGATTGCTTGGAATGCATTCTTAGTTGATGTGGACTATTTGTAATTTCACTTGGCCATATTGGCAATTTTGATATTTCTTGAACTTTGTGCTACAAATTTGGGGATTGTGGTTGAATGAGAGCCCCTCGCTTCTGGTTTGAGACCTTTGGGATGATATCAGTGTTGTGGCAGCCAAATCTGCTGCCCAATTATATTTATTTTGCTCAATTGACATTGACAAGAATGGGTTCTATTTGAGCTCTGTGGCAAATGGCCTCTCTTTGGAGTAGACCTGAAAATGACTGATGAAGTCAAGGAGGTGTTAGACACATTTTGCATGATAGCGGAGCTGCCACCGGACTGTTTCAGTGCATACGTTATCTCCATGGCAACATCACCATCAGATGTTCTCATAGTAGAGCTTTTGCAGAGAGAGTGTAGAGTTCCCAAGCCTTTGTGGGTGGTGCCCTTGTTTGAGAAGCTGGCTGACTTGGAGTCTGCACTGGTTGCACTGTCATGCCTCTTTTCCATTGACTGGTACTTGAATTGAATCAATGGAAAGCAACAGGTAACAATACTCTGTCTAATTGTTTTCTTCTGATTGGCCTTTGTGGTGTTGAATGCACTTTGTTACTGCTTCATTCTCCACACTGACAGCTGAGTGCTAGGTGGCATTTTTATGCTCACATCCTAATGATTGTCATGCTCCTCACATTTCCAGGTTATGATAGGGTACTCAGATTCTAGGAAGGATGCAGGCCGTCTATCAGCAGCCTGGTATATGTTTAAGGCACAGGAAGATCTGGTTGAAGTAAACCCTAAACAGTATGGAGTAAAGTTAACAATGTTTCATGGCCATGGTGGCACTGTGGGTAGGGGTAGGGTTCCTACCCATCTTGCCATTTTATCACAGCCCCCTCATACAATCAATGGGTCTTTGTGGGTTACCATTCAAGGAGAGTAATAGAGCAATCGTTTGGGGAGGAGCACCTATGCTTCAGGACATTGCAGAGCTTTGCAGCAGCCACTCTTGAACATGGAATGCACCCTCCATGTAACCTGTAGCATTACTGGTCTCCCGTTGAATAGATCGCTCGATTGACTTATTGTCGCTCATGTTCTGTTGGATTTAAAATGGTGTCTCTGTGGGTTTGATCTTCCATTAGGTTGGAGGCAGGATCTCTGCGCCATTGTACACCGTACTCTTGAACCAACTCCACTATTGCAGCTGCTTCCACTCAGTATGTACTCTTCTGCTGAAAGTTGTTTGTGGAGTTCGCCTTTCCTCTATTTCATTGTGTTTGCTGTTCACTTTGGTGTTCATCTGCTATTTCTTGGCCAGGTTGGAGCTACAGTTCAACAGCACGTGTCTTGAGCTTGAAGCAATTATCTGTGTTTGCTACACTCCATCCATAATTTTCTCCAAGTATGGTGCTCCAAGTTACCACATTTCAAAATGGCATCTTATTGAACATTCTCCAAGCATCGTCCATGCTCCCACACTTTGCATACGTGTCCACCAAACTACTCCCCACAAAGACATCCAGCTCCAAACCACTTTGAATGACTTCCTGATGAATATACCTGCCTTCTTCAAGTGCAAGGATGCTGGCACATGCATTCAGCACCCCCGCAAAAGTCACAAAGTCTGGCTGCAAACCTTCTTGTTGCATTTTTTTCAAATAGTTCCAGTGCCTTCTGCCATTGCTGACATTGCGCATGTCCCAATATCCTGGTGGTCCAAGTGACAACATTTCCAGATGGCATCTTCTCAAACACTGTCCAAGCCTCCTCAATGCTCCCACATTTTGCATACATGTCCACCAAGCTATTGCACACAAAGACATCGGATTTGTAACCACTTTGAATGAGCTGTTTATGAACAAGTCTCCCATCTTCAAGTCTTCCCAAACCAGCACATGTCTTAATCACCCGAACAAAAGTGAATTTGTCAGGACTCATTCCTTCTTGTTGCATTTGTTGGAAAGGCTGCATTGCCTTCTCCAGTTGCCCATCCTTCACATCTTTTGTAAACTTTTCATTCCATGCAAAAATGTTTGATTGCACTGTGCCTGGTGCCATTGCAGCCGTCTCTGCTGCCACCCATGCTGGGTTTTGTCTGTCCTCAATCCAGAGTGCTTCCCCTGTCTTCTTGTGTTTGAAATCTGGGTAGCTTTCATTTGTCTACAACCAGAAATCCACGCCAAGCTGATCAGTCACGCTGATTGTTCACATCCTGGCATAAATGGTATCATAATAACAGAGAAAGTCGCACTGACCTTCTCCATCTTCATATTTCATTTACTTACCTCCTCCAGCAGATTGATACTAGCCCACCACTGCGAAGGACCTGAAAAGAATTTCTGCCAAGTTTAGACCAGGGCATGATTCCAACAACCAACAGAGAGCAACAAGATTGACACCGACTAGAACTATGGCTCCATTGACATATGAACTCTGACAGGAGTGATATTCAGTTACCTTCTCTGGTCTGTGGTCCCATCAATGCGAAGGATCCACAAAGAACTCCCGCCACAGTTTCTCTGTGTGGCCTCTAGGGACTGCAGAAAAACTTCCTTCCAAGTCGTGCACTTTGATCACATAGAAGTCACGATGAGGTCGTACTGCATCTCGCATGCAACGTGTGCAATCTTTCGATTCGCTTCCGAAGATATCAGTTCAACAGTTTTCTGCAAACAAACCACGAGAGGCAGACAGTAGACACACACTGAGAGAGGAACAACGCAAGAAAGCTTACATTCGCAGGGAGCTCTGATTGCCGCCTCTGTTTCCATTCGGTGCACTCTGGGAAGAAATCCTGCGTACTGCAATAGTTGTTGATGGGTAAATTGGGATTGACGGATTGAAGGTGGTTAAATGCTCTGATAAGCACCCAAAACAAAGCACATATAAGGTGAATAGTTGCCAATCCTTATGATGAGCATTGGTCAAGCTTTGTAACTCCTGAAGCAAGTCATACATGCTTGGTGATCTTAGTTCCGAAGTACTTGACCCAGCCGCATCTGTTTTTGGAGGTGTGTAGGGGCTTAATTGGATGTTCGCAAGAATATCATTCGGATGGAGCCCAGATGGTTCTGGAGCTGCAGATGATGGTTTATACTGTAGTCGATTCCTCCTGTTACCAGTAGGACATCCGCACCAATATGTCACTTGGAGACATGCTTGCTTGTGATCAATAAACGAGAACAACCATTGCACCACACTTACTGTTCAGGAAAGTCATCTCCAATACTTACAGAGCTATCTCCATCATCTGTAAAGCAGTGACACCAAGTGCTTCGCCAGCTGTTGATGTTTTGTTATCCTTGACAAGAAATTTCACATGATTCAAC
>Ga0209208_10008513_pt1 | contig 13663 bp, 8 predicted proteins | sample S1TSphfallax_3_FD_187694 | JGI IMG/M metagenome (GOLD analysis project Ga0209208, IMG submission 187694) | Host-associated microbial communities from peat moss isolated from Minnesota, USA - S1T2_Fd - Sphagnum fallax MG (SPAdes) (version 2) | ecosystem: Host-associated > Plants > Peat moss >...
CCAACTTTTGTTTTTTTTTTTTTTTTTTTGTTTGGGACAAAATTGAAGGGCCCCCTCGCCTATGTAGTTTTCCTTTTGACCTTTTGCTAAGAAATATATTTTATTTTATTTTTGCATTTAATGGTGACCAAGAAACCAGCCATTTGCACCTATCAGCAAACAATTTCCAATATTTTCGTCATTCATGAAGAAAATTGAGTGTTGTTTTTTTGTCATTAGATGCACAAACTAGAAGGTTACAAATGCGATGCAACCCTGCAAAACATTATTGATAGACACACCGTACATTAGGAAAATGTACAAAGGGGATAAAAAGAAGGAAAAGAAAGAATTTACAATATGTCAAAATCTATCCATGTCAAAAATTGATCGCTTGTAGTAGGGCGGTTGTATTTTTCCATATCAAAAATCGATCGCTTGCAATAAGTCAGCCATGGAGATGAGAGGTGTATCCTAAAGGGGTGGAAATCAAGAAATACCTAGGCCTATGGCTACTACCCAACTTAAGATGGAGGATGCTTGTAGACTTTGTAATGTGATTGAATTTTTTTGTCGAAGAAAAATAATCAAAACAAAAAGAGGAAAGCCCTTTAGTCCTTTAAAGCTCCAAATGGCATTGGCACATTTGTGTAAAAACACATCAACATGCTTATGTAGACATCCATATACCTCCATGTTAAAGGGAATAATTGATCAATAAGGTGTCGGCAGCAATAGGTTCTTTGGTTTGAGCCACATTAGAAGCAACAAATCTTTGAGTGGTGCAACATCAAGGAAATGAATTCGATCATGTTGGATCGGTAATGATAACATTAACTAAGGTGTGAATGTCATCTTTGGTGAGCACAATGTCGATTCATCAACAAGAGGAGTTGAACATGATTGAAAGAAACACATGTAGTTGTTTTTGCCCCATGTGGAAGCCAGCATCCTATGCAATGGTAACAAAGGTGTCAAGAATTGCATCATGGGTTCATGTGTGTTCATTGTTATGAACACAACATAAGAAATAAATACCCATAGGGTCGATGGGATGTGTGCACACACATCAAAGGATACCTACAATTGAGGGAAAGTCATCCAAGTTGTATTTGAAGCGCTGTGAAAAATATCAGGGAAGTTAATCAAAAGCCTAGGAAGATTGGTTGAGTTATAAACCAAGTAGCCATTCTTGGGCCAAAACATGATAAAATTCAAGCACGATGGCCTTTAAATATCCCATCGAAGAACATGTTGGAAAGAATATGATGGTGCAGATGTTCCAAAATAAAATCTTGAAATCGAACCATTTGTTGTTTGATGAGTTATTCAAACAAAGGAAAACATGCATAAGGTAGGGGTAGTAAGAGATCACATGTTGCCCTTAAGGTGTTGCTTGAAAGGGAAGGTGTTATTATCAACTCGTGTTAAGGCTTCAAAAAGGAAGGGAGGTTAATCAACCAAAAACCTAACAATTATGATTAAAGCTACAAGGGCCTAACTTTTAAATAGGTTGTTGGGGCGATGGTGGCCATTGATATGAGCCTCATACCATTGAAATTTATTAAGATAAATACTTGTTTATGGGCTAAAGGTCCTTCTAAGTTGTCAAAAGATCTTGGACCCAAGAGGTGCCTCAACACTTGAAAAAAGGAGGAGTCAAAAAAATGAGGGGCTTTATGAAGGTGGAAAATAAAGGTGTACATTGTAAGAAATATGATGGCCATTACACGAGACAATGAATTAGAATTCCAAAAGCTACCTGAAAATCACCCATTTTAAAGAAAAAATTCACATGTTGAACATCCTCTAACATGGCATTTTTTATGAAGGATGATGTGAATAATGAGGTGCCTGATGGAACTCCCAAAACTTTAATTCCTTTTGATGGGGTGGTAAATTGGGATGGGGTGTTGAAATCAATCATTAAGCCAAATGGTGACCATGTTACACATTTATGAGGTTGGATAGAAATACCTGTTGCATGAGGTTCAGTCTGGAAATGTCAATATGCAAATGATAAAATAGAAAAGGGACTTGTGATGTGAGTGTCATCTGTAACGGATGGAAAAAAGACAAGAAAGGAAATGATTGGCTATAGAACGCAAAGCCCTAAAATGGGATAATGTGAATAGTGCCCCTCCCAAAGGCTCACCTTGATGGGTTTCCATGGCAGAATGGATGATTATGATTACGATGGCTATAAAAACAAGGGAGATTCAAATGCATAGAATACACAAACAAAGAGGATGAGTTACATTATGTATCCACTTGTTGCATGAAGTTTTTGAAATATGATCTCTCTTGACACCGAATTGAAAGCATTTGCCACATTTAACTACAAAACAACCTAGTTGGGGTAAAAGGTCTAGGGTGCATTTAATTCGTGGATTACTACTTCACAATCGCCCATAGTTGCAATGTTGCATTAGTGTGGGGAAAGATGTGTTACAAAGGTGTCGCAAAATTGAAGACATAAAGTGTGACTTGTTAGTTAATATAATGTTTCCCCCACTATAATGGGACGAACTCCACCTAAAGGTTTGCTCATGGTTAAGAAGCAGATTACATTAAGAACATGCGCAATTCGAGGTGGAATGTGACCCTTAACAATATGAAGGAAAAAAAGTTGAAATAAATGAAGGAATCCATTCGTTGAATCTTCTGGGTGAAAACAATCTTGAAGGTGTTCAAAAACCATTCCAAAAATACCATTTGCTAATAGATGGGGCATGCGTTGGAATCTCAATTTATTATTTATTTTTTAATTTGAAATCTTGGTCTAGTTCATCATCTTCTAGGAAAAACAAGTAACCATTTCATTCAAGGTGTAATGTGGTGAGAATTGAGGTGGTGTCAAAAAACATGGGTGCAGGGGAAAATGGTGCCAAGGCATGGGTTATTTTAAAGTATTCTCATGCACTTCCAAGAATTAAATTACGAAGAAAGCATTTATGACCTAGGGGATCACATTGGGGACATTATACCAAAATGTGTCCTAGTTCACTTTGGGTTTCATTAGATTTTGAGTGAATTTGAACATTTTTACCATGGTGAAGTTAGTTAACCCTTTAATGAATGAAGATCAGTTGCTATGGACAAGGAATCAATTCACTAATACCTAATGAAATAAAGTTACTTTTAAGTGAAATACAATTTCACCAAACCATTCACTTGCTAGTTAATTAACTAGATGGCATGGAAATCAATTAAATTTTAATTATTTAATATATAATATTATTGATAATTTCATTATTTTTAACCTATGAGTTATTGACATTTATCACTACGTAGGTTAGGTTTAAAACTTAGATAGGTAGACCACATAATCAACCTAGGCACGTACTCTAAGGAATTAGATAGGAAAATATTCGGTCAACTTACCATTGTTGAACACACACACACACACCACCTGTGAGGTTTGATCCCTTGACCTTTAAAATGGAGGCAAGCACCCCTACCATCAAGCCACCCCACTTGTTGCGATATTATGTTACATTGCATTCTATTTATCAAATATTTTGTTTCAAACATTATAAAAATATAAAATTTGAAAATTCATATCTTATTGAGACTTTATCCAAATGAAATAATTCAAGTTTATTTAATTTTAATTTAATAATGTACATAATTACATTTATTTCCTTCTGAAAATGTAAAATCAGTTGAACAAAACAAAAATTAAATATCATTATTCAATAACATTTTAATGACCATTATTTTGATAAAGAAAATGTTTAATAAATGGATTAGATTTTTGTTAATATAATAATACCTACCTATGTTAAGATATTTTTAGCTATGATAAGGTTATTTTTTATTAATCTAAATTATTTCACTTACTTCATTTACGGCTATTTATAATTATTCTCAATTGCTTTTGGTTAATTTTGGTTATTTCACCCTATGCTACTTTTGGTTAGTTTACATTTTTTTTGTTATTTTAACCTATTTCACCTTAGATTATTTTTTATTATCATAAATTATTTTGCTTTAAGCTATTTACAACTATTATAAGTTACTTTTGGTTATTATAAGTTATTTCATTTTAGGTTATTTTCAACTATGTGAGGTTATTGTTGCTTACTTTTAGTTATTGAAGATTATTTCATTTTATGTTATTAATGGCTATTAATGGTTATTCTATTAATGGCTAGTGTTATTTATTATATTAATGGTATTCTAGGTTAAATTACCATAGGCTATTAATGGTTATTGGTGAATATTTTATTAATGATATTATTAATTATTATATTAGTGATTATTTAGGTTAAATTACCATATGTTATTCATGGTTATTTGTGATTATTTTATTAATGGCTATTAATGGCTATTGATGGTTATTATATTAATGGACATTGGTGGATATTGATGGTTATTAGTGGTTATTGGTGGTCATTAATGACTATTATATGAATGATTATTGGTGGTTATTTTATTAATAACTATTGTTGGTTAAATTATCATAGACTATTGGTTCTTATTATATTGTACGACATTGGTGGTTATTTTATTGGTGGCTAACAGTGGTTTTTTTATTGTAGGCCATTGATGATTTATTTTATTAATGGCTATTGGTGGTTATTTTATTGATGGCTATTGGTGGTTATTTTATTGATGCCTACTGGTGGTTATTTTATTGATGCCTACTGGTGGTTATTTTATTGATGCCTACTGGTGGTTATTTTATTGATGCCTACTGGTGGTTATTTTATTGATGCCTACTGGTGGTTATTTTATTGATGCCTACTGGTGGTTATTTTATTGATGCCTACTGGTGGTTATTTTATTGATGCCTACTGGTGGTTATTTTATTGATGCCTACTGGTGGTTATTTTATTGATGCCTATTGGTGGCTACTTTATTAATGGATATTGGTGGCTACCTTATTAATGGTTATTTTATTAATGGGCATTGGTGGCTATTAATGATTCTTTTATTAATGGGTATTGGTGGTTATTAGTGCCTATTTTATTAATAGATATTGTGGCTATCATTGATTATTTTATTAATGGGTATTGGTGGCTATTAGTGGTTATTTTATCAATGGGTATTGGTGATGATTAATGGTTATTACTACATATTTTATTAACGGTTATTGGTGGCTATTAATGTTTATTTTATCAATGGGTACTGGTGATCATTAATGGTTATTACTACATATTTTATTAACGGTTATTGGTGGCTATTAATGCTTATTTTATCAATGGGTACTGGTGATCATTAATGGTTATTACTGCATATTTTATTAACGGTTATTGGTGGCTATTAGTGCTTATTTTATCAATGGGTACTGGTGATCATTAATGGTTATTACTGCATATTTTATTAACGGTTATTGGTGGCTATTAGTGTTTATTTTATCAATGGGTACTGGTGATCATTAATGGTTATTACTGCATATTTTATTAACGGTTATTGGTGGCTATTAGTGCTTATTTTATCAATGGGTACTGGTGATCATTAATGGTTATTACTGCATATTTTATTAACGGTTATTGATGGTTATTAGTGTTTATTTTATCAATGGGTATTGGTGATCATTAATGGTTATTATTGCATATTTTATTAATGGTTATTGGTGGTTATTCCAAATTATATTATGATTTTTAATGGCAGTTGTATTACAAATTATATTATGACTATTGATGGCTATTGTATTATAAATTATTATTGGTTATTTTATGTTATAGTACAACTATTGGTGACTATTATATTATAAGTTTTTTTTGGATATTGTAAGTTATATTATCATAAACTATTAATAGTTATTATATTGTAGGTTATTTTAAATTTTTTTCATAGGCTATTATTGGTTATTTTAGGTTATTTTTCCTTAGGTCATTATATTTTATTTTAAATTATTTTAGGTTATTATATTTAGGATAGAATAATTTATAATAGCTTAAAGTATAATAACCTTGAATAACCTAAAGTATAACTTGAAATAACATATATTAATTTAAAATAAAATAACCTAAGGTTAGTTGAATAATTTAATTTTAAATAACTTAAAAGCTTATAATAAGTTAGTTATGATACCTTAAGGTAAAATAATGTATAATAATTTAGGATATAAAATTTATAATAACCTATAATAACTTATAATAATGTAAGGTATAAGTTAGAATTACTAAAATAACCTAAAATAATATAAGGTATATCATAAAATAACATATATAAGGTATTTAAAATGACATAAAAATAAACCTATTTACTACAATAAATTATAATATTGAATTATGTCAACTAGTAATGAAACACGATGTTAACATGGTGATATTATAATGAAGTGATTTTAACCAAGGTGAAATCACTAAAATGCATTGAACTTATTTCATTTTTAAAATCACATAGCAATCTAAGTTAATGAATTACACCCCACTTTTGTAGTAGTGGGAAGAGGCATTAAACTCAAACTTGTTACCAAAATTTGGGCTCATTAAACAAAACTCTTCATGTAAGTTTTCTTAATCACTTACTAGAAAATGCTTGAATCGAATCATCATTTCCCTATGCCCCATTACCCCCCCATAAGGGGACAAAATGAAACACCGTTGGGGTAATAAGAGGAGCAAATGCCAAGTTGCCACATCACAAGGGTCATGTGTTAGCTTATCCAATGGAAAATGAAACACCATTTGTACATCTCCTTGTAAAATGGTAGGGATGTAATTATACAATTGAGGACGAAAAAAGCCTAAATGAAAAGACCGAAAGACATCCAAAGATGAAACCCCAAGTCCAAGTTAATGCAGGTGGGGTGGGAATAAAGGAAGGTATCGAATTAGGATGGTCACGAAGGTTTGTATTAAATGAATTGGGTGGTTGATGGGAACGTTGATGATGAATTAACCTTCAACTAGTAAATTGGCATCAACAAATGGGGAAATAGATTTTAGGTGGAGGTTGCAAACGTGTTGAAAATAAGGTAGGTTGGGGGGTTTGATCATGGGCAATTAGAGGGGTTGGTAAAATGGAAGGAGGAAAAAAATGTACATGTGCATGATCAAAGCGGTGTGGGAAAGTGTAGGGTTTAGACCCCACATTCACATGAAGGGTTGGGAGCCAATAAGGGGAACTAATGGGTGGTGTGTGGTTTGTTAAAATGGGAAGGGGAACTAGTGGGCGGTGCATGGTTTGCATGGGAGATGGGGTGGAAATTAAATCTATGATGGCACATGCTAAAACAAATGGGCAATGGGAACGACGAAAATCAATGGGACATTATGAACTAAGGGACATGGGATGTTTGGTGACCATGAGGAAGGAGGCCTACTAAGAGCATAGGCCCCACCTTTTAAAAAACTACTTACTAATATAGGGTAATCCTAAATCTACAAAGCCAACCACACAAAATTAAATAAATTGAAAGGAAAATATTAATAAACCACGTAAAGGTCCTTCACTAGGGCATTATGCCAAAACCAAACTTTAACTTCACTAGAGGTTTGAATGCACGATCAATATTTTACTAGGTTCAACATGACCTGAACATCTTAATGCTACATTATAAATTTCACTTTTGTTCCCAGTCCTAAAGGACATGAGATAAATAATTCACACAAAAGTTTTCTAGAAAGAAATTGTGATGGACTAAATACCTTCTTCACAAATATCCCAATCTACTCCAATAACTATGTACAACATCGACAAAAAAAAATGTTAGTTTTTTTTTGGGTCAAACAAACTTTTCAATCAGAAAGATTATCTTCAAGTTCTAGGCCCACACACCTAAGAAGCCACTCTACTTTCTCATCTTCCATAAGAACCTAGACCCTTGAGAAAAGAACCTACAAAAAGTTTAAAGTTTTTTCTAACAAGTTGATGCTAACAAGTTTTGATCCAATGGTCAATCTCCCTAAAATCCCAAGGGTTCCACTAGAACACAAGTTCAAAATGACCAAAACCAAAACATTAAGTGAAGGATGAAGAAAATAAAATTAACCCTAATTGAAATTTTGTCCTCCAATTTTTTCTTCTCTGTATATTGTTACTTGTGGTTTTGATCCCTACAATCCTCCCCATTTGCCAAGTTGTTATTCCCTAACTCCTCTTCCACCTCCTCTCAACTTTTAATTTTCTTTAGTTCTTTGCTTCCACAATCCTCCAACCTTTTTTCCCCTTACTACTAGCTTTGCTTCCTCATGGATTAACTGCCACAATTCAATTTTCTTAAACACCTCCATTCCTGTTACGTTTTTACAAAAGTTTTGAAACCAAAAACTTGATCTTCAAACTTCAAATCCTTGCACTTTTAATATTCCATTAATTCCCAAATCCTTTATAGTAAAACCAACTAAAGCTTGACTACATGCTACAAATGTTCTTTGAACGTCAAAAACAAAGGAGCAACTCAAAAAACAAAAGAAAGGGTGCAAAATAATTTGTTTGAAAAATAACATTAGACCCTTTTCTAGGTACAACCCCATATCTTCCCCATTTATAATCCCTTTTGAGTTTTGAATGATTAAAAACATGATGGGTCCACCTAGTAAGGTTTTACATAACTTTTTTGTATTCCAAAGGCAAAGATGCAATGATAAAAAAATTAAAGCTCAAAATCCTATAATGTTTTAATTCATTCATAATTGAACATTGAACCCCTTTCCAACAAATATTTCATATCTTCCCCCACTCCTTTACCAAATTGAGTAAATTTGATGGTGTTAAAAGTGCTAGGTGGAAAATTACAAATTTTCTTTGAGCTTTCAAAACAAAAGAACATGTGAAAACTCAACCTCCTTTGAATCCTTAAATGTTCATTCACCCACCTACCTACTTTAACCCAAAGCAAAACCCATGCTTGGATTTGCATGCTAAAAATGATGAAGACAAACAAACACTTAAGATGGGGATCTGGGTCTTTTTTCCAATTTTGTGATTATCAAAAACCTAATGAATTTCTCCAAACAATTAGCAAATTTAATTTGAATTTGCATTAGGGAACACAATTGTCACAAAAATGTCCAATTTTTTTATTAATTGCGGGTATTTTTTCAACATGGGGATCTCATAGTCCTTGATGTGTATGGTTTTGGAAAAGATCGTATAATCTTTTTTTTTTCTTGTTTATAGTTTTAGGATGGGAATGCATAAATTTTTTCTTTCTTTTGGCATAGTTTTGGTATGAAGATAAATTTTCATACTATCATTTTAAAAGTTTAAACCTTTTCCCTTCTACTTCATATTTGTTTAAATTAAAACATATGAACATTTATATATGTGTGTGAGAATTTGAAACCCTAATTTTCAAGCTCCAAAAGGAAAATAGATTACTTACATTTAGGGTTTAACAATTCCTTGGATTTATATTATTTATCATAATAATACCCATAATAACAACTTGTAGGTTTTTGCCAAAATAATCCTTGACTATGATTATCCCTAATTTGGATGATAAATTAAAATCCTCCAAACTTATGTAATTTTTTTTGTTCTATTTTGTTTCGTTTTTCCCTAAGTTCGTTAGATCGATGTCAAATTGCTGGTTCTATTTGTGATTAATTCATAGTGAAAATTGAAATATTAAAGATGAATAATAGTTTTAAACACTTGACCATCTTTTGGATGACTTTGGACCAAAGCGAAAATGTAAGCTTATGTGACGAATGCGAACATTAAACACCATTTTCCAATGGATGGAATTTATCCATAATGTTCATCCATAACTCCTAGTTAAGTCCTAATTAACTTTTAGCTATATCCTAGTTATTTTCAGGTAAATCCCAGTTAATTATTAATTGAGTTATAGTTAACTCCTAATTAAGTTCGAATTAACTCCGAATTAACTCCCAATTAAGTTTTAGTTAACTCCTAATTAAGTTTGAATTAACTCCGAGTTAACTCCTATTTAATTCCTAGTTAAGTTTTAGTTAACTCCTAATTAACTCGTAGTTAACTCCCAATTAAGTTCTAGGTAACTCTTAATTAACTTTCAATTAAGTTCTACTTAACTTTTAATTAAATCTTAGTTAAATCTAGTTAACTTTTAGTCGATTCTTAATTAAATCTGAATTAATTTTCATTTGAATTTCAAATAACTCATAGTTGACTCTTAATTAAGAAGGTTCTCAAAAAGCTTCCTTACTTGATGCACACATAGAAGCCTCCTTAAAAGCTTCCTTAAGCTAAGTCCCCAAAAGGGTGTAAATAGGAATAGGACCCCTCATGTCCTTCAATATGTTCAATAGCCGTCTTAGGCATGATCTTGCATCATAGCCTTGTCATGTTCTTTTTGTATTCATGTTAGAATAATAAATATTTGTTTTTATTTTCAGTTATTGTGTTCTTGTTTTTGAATCACATAAACTTGTCTTGTTCCTTGTTTGGAAGTTAGACTTAGAGCTTTCCTTTAACCTTTGTTCTTGTGGGATTTTGTGTCCTTGACAACTTAACCCAATCTCTCATCATTTTCCATTTTCTACTCGTATATAAAACCCATAAACAAAACTAGCTTGTATTTGGTGTATTTGTTGAACCTTAACCAAAGGGATTGTGATTATTTTTCAAAAAAATTTCCTTTCAAATATACCCCAAATACTAAAAATGGCAATGCATGGAAATGGCAACTCTCTTTACAATAGCAATTATTTCATTAATAAACTTTACATATCACCTTAAGCCTCATTATTTTCCAACCCCACTCCCTTCATCTAGCACATCTAGGAATTATTATCCATATCCCCTACATTATTAATTCATTGGTATGCAAAGCAAATCCTTGCCACCTCCTTATCTAATAAATTTTATATATTAGCATTATCCACTACCAAGTTACCACCTTTTAAAATAAACTTTGGAACATTCAATTAGGTCACCTTTTAGAAACAAACAAATATTTAGATTTTTATTAATTTTTGGTTGCGTGTCTTCTTTTCAAAGGGGAAAAGACAAATGATGCAATCCATCAAATGTTGCGGAGGTTAGTTATCCAAGTCTTATCCTTGGGTCCAAAAATGTGATGCATATACAAGTGATGAAAGAGTTGGAATGTTCAAATTTGAGCCCTTTGGATTGGAGGAAAATTGACAATCCCATCGTGAACAATCTCAAACCAAATCAATATTAAGATCTAGTTTTTTTGGTACTAGTTTTTTTTAAATTATTGTTTTATGTTATGCAATTAGGCCAATGATATAATAACGACTATGTTCATATTGACATTATTCCATTTGAAATTTGGTTAATAAACATCAAATACCTAACCATACAAAATGCATAAAGGTATTTCACATTATTCCATTGATATTTGAAATTATTCCATTTATTAACTAAACATAATAGTTTATGCATAATCATGACAATCAACATTTTAAGAATCAATTTATTTTTTTAATTGACAATTTTTTGTGTTTTGGCATTGCAACCAGTATGATATTGCATACTTATATTCCAAGTTTGACAATTAAAAACATTAACCAAAAAGTTGGTTTTCAAATTTATGTCATTGAAAAATATAAATGTTCTTGGCTGATTAGTTTTAGATGTGGGAATGATAATTTTGAGGTGTTTCAAACATTCATATCTAGGTCTGGGGGATTAAATCTTGTTCAAATTGGGCCTTTTTAGATCATTGGAAAGGTCTTGAAGATTAATGTAATATAATGAAACTACATTGCCAAAATGGACATAGTTCTTACAAGTTATTACTATTTACAAAATCATAATAAAATTGTCCCAAATGTTTTAATGTGTTTGCAAGTGTCACGGACATTCAAAGTGCCATTTGGAAAGGAAAATCATGCCCAAATTAAAAGCTTGATATGAAGTTGGAAAGATAATTTCAAGGGATACAATAGAATGGAATTGCATGTCCCATAATTTGGTTGTGTTGTGAACAAGTTATGATTGTTTAAGGGATGAAACAAGTACTTTTGTTTGATTTTGGGAATCGATCTTGTGACTTTTTGCCATTTTTATGTCATTTGTCACCATCTACAAATATATTATATGGAATAATGATGAAAAATTCAAATTTTGGGTCATAATGAGTCATGTGCATGTGTGTTTTTAATGATTTAATCCATGCACCAATTTGATTTCAATTCACATTAATCACCTTTTTCCTTAGTTTTTGTAAATTGACTTCAATTTGAATTCATGAAATTATTGGGGTGATGTATCCATCAACTTCCTTGGAGAAAACCAACTTGAATATCCATTGAGTTTTAATTTATTCCTCAAGATTTTCAACCCTTTATCCACCATCATTTCTACAAGTTTATATTGTTTTGGATGTGCTTAAATAACTTTAAAAAATAATTTGAGTACATATATTGTTAGAGGGTTTTTATCTTTGTTATAAGTGATTGTTTGGATTAGGGTCTCAATAAATAGATTGGTACTTGTTATAATACAATGCATAACAATATAGTGTGTCTAGATTATTTTTCCTCTTGAATCTAGACAATAATCCCAATTTTAATGGTTTAGAACATAAAAACTCCATTTGCACCAAAACACAATATCTTTATATGGTTGTGTCATGCTTAAAGAGTTCAACATACACTATAAGAGATTAAACTGTCATCTTGGTCAAATTGTTCAAGCAAGGCCTTTTTGTCACCTTTTCTATTTTCAATAAAATTAATATGCACTTCCTTTTTTGCACCAAATAAACATGTATAGTAATCCATGGTTGCAATATATGATTGTGACTTCATCCATGTAGTTTTTTTTAATTGACAAAATTTCGTCAAAGAATGAAATGAAATTATAGAAAATGAAGTGAGTCCATCAAAATGAATGTTCAAAGTGGTTGGAGGGTTTCAATCACCAAAAATGAGAAAAAAAATACAAAATTTCAGATTTGTATGTTTGGTTTTAAGTGTGTAGCCATAAATATAGAAGTTTGATTAACTATTTCTACACTCTATTTGGTTTATACACATTTGGCTAAATCTTCCTAAGGACGATTGCCATTTATTCTATGTCTTCTTATGGATGGTTGCCACTTAGGAGCTAAATAAAAAATTCTCATAAATAACATTGATCCCATGAAAAAACAATTCAACTAAAAAATTACACAACACTTTTGATGAATTTGAACACCTCTTTATGAATGTATTCAACCATAATCTAGCCAAATTGCTATCATTGCAAATTTTGCATGGGGTGTTTTGAAGTTCATATAATTCATACAAAGTGCACATGGACTCATAGATTGGCCCACCTTGTTATGAAAGGCGAGAGATAATGTCAAAATATATGTACTTACATTTTTCTATGCCTTCCCTTCATTTATACACATCTCAATAATAATTCTTTCTTGATGTATTCATTTTTTAAAAAATCATGTTGATTGGAGGAATTAAGATAAAAGTCTCCACTTGCCACAATAAATTAAACAAATGTAAATTTCATTTGCAACCATTATGTTTTTGAAGGTCGTCTAATTTGGCAACTAGTGATTTCTCATTTATTGATGTGTAGATCTTACACCTCATCATATGCAACTCACCATATGAAACCATTTATAAGTTTCAACAAACGGAATTGACAACCTAAAAATCTCAAAACACCTTATGAATCACATGTAATGGTAGTATCCAATGGTTGAATTAAGAACAACTATTTAACATGGACTTACACCTCATCATATGCAACTTACCATATGAACCATTTACAAGTTTCAACCAAGGAAATTTGACAACCTAAGAATCTCAAAACACCTTGATTACAC
>Ga0209208_10008515_pt1 | contig 13663 bp, 14 predicted proteins | sample S1TSphfallax_3_FD_187694 | JGI IMG/M metagenome (GOLD analysis project Ga0209208, IMG submission 187694) | Host-associated microbial communities from peat moss isolated from Minnesota, USA - S1T2_Fd - Sphagnum fallax MG (SPAdes) (version 2) | ecosystem: Host-associated > Plants > Peat moss >...
GTGGGTTTCGTGACTCCCGGCACAGACATGACAGAAGTTGCCATGACCCAAGCTCCTGGAATGACAGTTCCCAATTCGTCACCATCTCCTGTCATCATCCCTCCACACCTCAGAAAGAATCAGCAGCTCCGGTTCCATTTCCGGTTCCATCGCCGAATCAAGGTCCTCCTGTAGAGATTGAGTTTTCCTCTCCACTGGCGTAGAAGCTATAATCCTCTAGACTCTCTGCTCGGAAGCTCTTCCTCGCCAGCAAGGAAAACAGGTAGCTTGCTGGTCCAATTTGGTCAAATTCGCAATACTAGGTAGCAATCCACTGTCGCCACTCGAGATCTGATATTTTGAAGAAAACATTTTGGACTCATTGTTAGAAGCTGCACATGTTGAATTTCGTGCACTGGAATCGTTTTTTCTTTTAAATTAGGTACCAGCATGGTTTCAGAATGTGGGTTAGGAGAACAATCCTGGAAGACAGTTCTGGTTCTCGATGAGCATGGAATTCATGCTGGAACCTCCCTGCAGGAAGCGACAACAATGGCTACGACAACATGGTAGTGGACAGCACGAGTGAGCACCACTGAAGCCCTTGACAGCCACCACAGGTTACAGAATTGGAGAAAGGTTGCTGCAACCATTGGATCCTCTTGCATCTTCAATGCCAGCAAAAGCTGGTATTGCTGGAGTTATACCTGGAAAGGGTCAGCCCTCTTCTTCCCAAGTGTTGACTGTCACATTTTCCAGTCTTCCTCCACAGAGTACAGCTACGAAGCCTGAACTCAAGAAAGTCACAATAGCAGGTTGGGGAAAGGACTGAACAATTCTCTTCTGTGGCGTCTCTGAGATTCTAGCTGATTTGTGTGCAAGATTAGGAGGCAAATCATGAAATTGCATGGTGCATTCATTGTGTACTGGCAGCTTCTAAACCATTGAAGGAAAGGACATCAAGGGCAGAGAGGCGTGCGAGACAGGAAGCAGAGTGCACAGCTAAGACAGAAGCCAAGGAATCTGGTATCTGTCACATCTCTATCCCTTCTCCATCCCTCATGAGAAGCATTAGGGTTGCAAACCCTGACTTTGTATGGCAATCTCTAGTCTTACCTGAAGAATGCAATCAAGGAAGAAATCAAGCTAACCCCTTATGGTACATTTCAAACACTTAAACCCTGCTGCTTAATTGGCAGTGGGGATAGCAACTTAAAATGGTCACTATACTTCTTGGGTGCTAGCCAACATCGTGACCAAGTCTTCCTGTTGACTTCTGGATATGTGGCAAAAACACCAAATGCATATTTTGAATAATAATTTGCCCATATTTTGGGTTGATTATTATATGCTATCTACACCCACCATTGGGAACTGATGAAGTCAGTGCATAGTCATAGTAGCCTGCCAATTCTGTTCTTCGTGATGAAGGTGACGGTCTGACACTTTGTGAATGACTCTCACACGTATGACTGCACCTGTTATTGTCTTACCTTCAAATTGTTGTTGTGGATATTTCTCTCCAATTTCATAGATATGTATTTGAGTTCTGACATACTTTTATCACCTTGAATATCTAGGAGTTTTGGCAATCTGCTTAGGATGATAATATATCATCACTGAGTCAATTGTTGGAATTGTATTGTCATGGAAACAATCATTATGTTGATGTTGACATAGTTAAACCTTAGGTGCCCCATGTTCTTTCCTCCCTCTTAGATCATGTAAGATGAATGACTTGACATTATGAGAGTGCCTTGCAATAGATAAACCTCACAACCCACATTTACTGGTGAAGCTGAAACAGTGGTGAATCAGATTATATCATCTTGGATTAAGAGGAAACATAGCTCCCTGGGAATCTCTCTTTCAAATATATATCCTTCAAAGGGGTAATTTCAAAATGAAATGAAGCTTACTCTCACAAGATTGTTGCAGCTTGAAAGAGGATACTGTTGACTTTTCTTTTTAGGTATGTCTCTTGATTGCTAGCCAACATCATGATGAGTCTCCCAGTTGCTCTGGTAATGAGACAAACTTAGGAAGCTGAGATTTTTTTGTAATTGTTTGCTCAAAATGTGAGCTGATTAGTATATAGTGACCCACACCCACTGTCAGGAGCTGATGAATTCCGTGTTTGGAGTAATGGCAGCTAGTCACTGCCATTCATGATGAGGTGATGATATGTAGAAAAACAGTAAATCAAATGTATGTGTACATACAAAGAGAACAAAACTTGAAGACAACATGAAGTATTAATTCTTTATTGAAAGCTTCAGCAATACAAAATACATGCTATGCAAGAATCTAAAAACAAAAGAGTCTTTCTATTCTACAAAGCTATTCACTACATAGATCCACAAAGCAATTGATCAAGCTTTTGCTCATTCCAAAACTGAAAGTGACAGTCCCTAAGTTCTTAAGCAGTTCAAATTCAAAAAATGTGTACATTCCTTTTCTGTGCATGATCAATGCACGTTCTGATAATGGACACCTTGGATACAAAGCTCGCAAAAGCAAGGAAATCTAACGTCACAAAAACTAGTTAAACATTCCCACTCATGAAGTAGGTTGAATGATTCTACAACATGTAGGCTAACATTTATCTTAGTTACATTCCATATAAATTGGCATATCTTTTGGGAGAGTTACAACTCCAAGTAGGCAACATAACTTTGCAAAATGATCTCCATGTAATGCTTTAGTTAACATGTTTGCAACCCGGTGGACAGTATTGATGTGGAGCACATCTGTATTGCCCAAAGTTTGGTGCTCTTTGATTAGATGATACTGGATGTCAATATGTTTGGTTCTCTTGTGAAACTTTGGGTTATGAATCAACTAAATGGCGTTTTAATTGTTGTTGAAAAGTTTCATAGGGGTTGGTTGAGTGTACCTTAAGTCACTCAATCTTGAGTTGCCTTGTCCAAAACAATTCTCTAGTGGTCACACTAGATGCCACATAGTCTACTTCAATAGTTGATGATGCTATGCCATTTTACTTTTGACTCCCCTAGGATACTGGTCCTCCATTCATTTGTATTGCAAAGCCTGATCTTGATATTTGGTTTATGAGATTAGCTACAAAATTTGCATCTACGTATGCTTCAAGTAGATTAACAGTTGTTTCACTTTGATAGCATATTCCCCAATGAACAATTCCTCGCATATACTTGTAGATCCTTTTCATAATAGCAAAGTGGATGTGGCTAGGTTTAGATGTGAATTTTGCTACTATATTCACAATGTAAGAAATATCAAATCAAGTTCCTAGCTATGCAAACATGAAACACCCTATTGTTTCAAGGTAAGAAAAAGATTATTTCTCCATTTCAGTAATCAAGGACTATTCAAGGTATCATTGGGATTAGCAGGAGTGTTCACATGTGTAGCATTTTCAAACCCAAAATGCTTGAAAATTCTATTGACAGACAGAGCTCGTTCGATCCAAAGCTTCAACTTTGTTTTATTTCTGAGAATGTGACGTGTTCCCAAGCTCCTTAATGGACTTAAATGTGAGTCTAAACTAAGAAACAATGGAAGAGCAAGGAATTAGGGCATGTTCCCTGGCTCGTAGCACTTTGGGGGTAGAGGGGTGTGCTGGAGCTATGAGATGGGACTAAGAAGAGTGACAAACATCAACTACTCACACGGACCTACACAAAACCAAACACAAGGTGGTTAGTGCATAGTTGGAGCACTTTTGGTGTTAGGACAAGCCATGGGCAACTCGGACTCACAAGATTCATCATGGCCCGGACTTGGGGGAAGCCACCACCTTCTCCCTTATAGTATATTCTGTGCCTCTCCACGAAACCCACATCCAAATGACATTTTGTTTTGGGATTCCCAAGTGGGAATCTCGAAATTCTCATAACTAGGACTCCTGTGATTTTGGGGGCCCATAACTTTGCATGTAGATTTCCGATTGAGATGAGGTCTGAAGCAAAGTTGTATCCCTCATTGAGAGCTTTCCAACAATATGTTGTATGCCACTTGCACGCGAGGAAATCGGGGTGATTATCGACTTTTAGTGGTCAGGAATCAAATTGTCAATTTGACACCAGGCCTTTCTTTTGGCCATAACTTATATTTCAAATATCCAAATGGGTCATGCAAGCTCATTTTAGGCATCTATGTTCCAAAAGCTTTCTAATGATATAAAGAATTCCTCAATCCATTGAATTTTGACCCTTGTAATCGTTCTCTAAAAATTGGGAGTTCACCAGGACTTTTAACTCCCAAAGTGGAAGTTCCCTTGGAAGTGCAAGGGTTCATTCCCTCACACTTTCCTACACTCTTAGGAGCATGCAACGTGACTCCCAGGCTTCCCTCTTGGCCTGTAATCTTGCAAGCCCTTGCCTTGGTCGCAAGTTCAAGGCTAGGGTTGCGAAAAAATGTGTAGCCCCACATACACATCTACATTATTTGTGGTGATTTCAAACTCTTCCTTCATCTTTTTAATCATGTGATCCTTTTGTCCACTATTTTTCTCACTACACACCAATTCATCATCAACAAATATGGTTGTCATCATCCTTGGATGCCCTTTGCTAATGTAAACACAAGGGTCTACATTATTCGGCTACAAATTGTAGGAAACTAAGAAGTCATTAAACTTCTTATTCAATTCTATGCTTGCTTGTCTAAGACCATACAAACTCTTCTTCAATAAACATACCTTCTCTTCTTGTCCTTTGGATATGAAACCCTTCGATTGGCACATGTAGATCTGTTCATTCAAATATGCATACAAGTAGGCAATCTTGATGTCAAATTGTGTTAAGATCCTTAGCTGTAACAATTGTTAGAATATTATGATTGAATCATATTTCACTACTAGTGAAAATGTTTCATCAAAATCTATTCCACGTTGTTGTGAAAATCCTTTTGTCACCACTCACGCCTTGTATCTTGCAATTACACCATTTGCATTGGTCTTCAAATGAAAAACCCACTTACAACCTTTCTCCCAAGTGGAAGATCAGTTAAGATCCAAGTGTGGTTATGAAGAAGGGATTTGTATTCATCCTCTATGGTAAACTCCCATTATTTCTGTTATGGGCTGGTTATTGCTTCCTAGTTTGAGGCTCTTTAGGTAGATTTGTTGTTTCAATCAAAGTTGCAATGAAAGTATACCTTCAACATAGTAATCAACAAGTTGCTTTGGAGGTCCTCTAATTTGACCAGAGAAAACCTCTTGGTGTTACAACAGCAATTCCTCTATAAGTTAGACCATCTTTTCAACTTCATATCCTTCCAACCATCTTGTTGGATTTTTTCATCTTGTTGAATTGATCTAGCATCTTGTTGGGCTTCATCAAGATGATCTTGAATTGTTTTTACATCTCAATTTTGTGCATTTTCATTTTGTTGCTCAACTACTTCTCTTACAGCTTCATCTTGATGGATTAAAACTCGCCTTCATTTTCATTGATTTCTCAGATCATAAGTAGAATATTCACTTGGATCTTCTTTGCTTGGTGTTACTACAAGAGTTTCATCTTCACAAAAAGGACTTCTCTGCAAAGAATGATGTGATTCTTGACTGGATGCCACAATCGGTATGCCTTCGATGTTGCACTATACCCAACAAAAAGCATATTCACAAACCTTGCATCAAGTTTCTTTCTCAACTCTTTGGGAACAAATGCATATGAAGTGCATCCAAACATGGGCTGAAATACCCAACTGAGGGCTTCTGACCTATCCAAAGTTCATAGGATGTTTTTCCTTCACGAGTTCTAAACCTAACTCTATTAAGGACATGTATAGCTGTATGCATTGCCTCTACCCAGAGATTGAGATTAAGTCTTCAAGAATGCAGCATACTCTTGACACTTTCTGTGATAGTCTTGTTGTCTCATTTTGCTTTTGCTCAGGGCAATAAGGAGTACTTGTCTCATGTTTGATTCCAGCTTCGGCCAAATACTCCTTAAATACACAACTTATGTACTCCCCACCATTGTCACTTATGAATTTCACCATGGCATTTCCTATGACTCATAAGCTTTCTGCCTTCATTTTAATCTTGAAACACTCAAGAACTTTTCCTTCATGCAGAAGACAAATCTGAATCCACTAAAGTCATCAATGAACAACACAAAGTATCTTGCGTTTCCTAAGGACTAAATGTTCATGGGACCACAAACATTAGAATGAAAGAATTCTCTTGCTTTCTTTGCTCTGGATGTTTTGTCACTTTTTGGGTAAGGAAGTCGATGACTCTTCCTGTACACACAACCTTCATACAACTTTGCTTTCTCCTTCTTATCACTCAGCTTCATGTTAGTCACCATTTTTTCTTGTGACATCTTCAAGATCATTTCTGGGTGAAGATGGCTAAAACGCTCATGCCATAGTTTGAGACTGTTGCCACTAGAGGATGCTCCAAAAAATCTTGTGCTCTCTGCTACAACATCTGACCAGTCTTCATGAGATCCACCTTTAGGAATGATTACCTTCATTTGTAGTCTATAGAGCTTTCTTGACCTTACTCTTGTCAGTGGTTGACTTGCCCATGTCATTGAGCTGGGCTGCCATGGCTTCAACTGCAGCAATGAATGAGGACATATCTTGGGCAGGTTTCATCTGAAACTCAAAGAATCGTTGCTGCATGATGTGATTGTTCTCCCTCGAGTTTTGCTCATGCACAATGATTAAGCACAGCCACATTGTTGCTAAAGTCTTGCAATTGACTAAAACACTCATGTACTTTTTATCAATTGATGAACATATTAGCATCATGGCTATGTTGTCATGCTTCTTCCATTCTCTCTCTGCTGCGGCTGCTTCCAAGGTTTCAGTTCCTTCCACAATCCCCATCAATTTTTTTACACGAAAGATTCTGGTCATCTGAAACTTCCATATCTAAAAGTGGGTCCCATTGAATTTCTTGATGCTTCCAATGTTACTATCACCAGTAGCCCAAGCACCTGCACCATCTGCCATTCTACCAAACTCTCAAAACAACCAGTCTGTGTGTTTCTAAGCATCAGTAAAAACCAAGAAGCCTTATCTAATAATCCCTTACTCTAAACAAGTTTTAATTCTCTAATTCAGAATTTTGGAAATAGTATGATGTGGGCCCATAACCTGTAGAAAACAGTAAATCAAATGTATGTGTACATACAAAGAACAAAACTTGAAGACAACATGAAATATTAAATCTTCATTGAAAGCTTCAACAACACAAAATACATGCTATGCAAGAATCTAAAAACAAAAGAGTCATTCTATTCTACAAAGTTGTTCACTATATAGCTCCACAAAGCAACTGATCAAGCTTCTGCTCGCTCCAAAACTGAACGTGACAGTCCCTAAGTTCCTAAGTAGTTGAAATTCAAAAAATGTGTATGTTCCTTTTCTGTGCATGATCAGTGCATGCTCTAATAATGGACACTCTGGATACAGAGCTCACAAAACAAGGAAATCTAACATCACAAAACTAGTTACAACATGATCCTCTATGTGAGTGATAGTCACGAGGTTTGGATCACACTGCTTCTTAATGGATTTGTTTTGGTTTCATTGGAGCTGACATAATGTTTACCTTGCCTTCAAAGTGTTAATGTGGATTTTTCTCTGCAATTGTGTAGACAGATTCTCATGCAAGGCCAAAAATTTGTGCTCACTCTAACATCTAGAGCAATCAAAAGTTGCATGTGAGCATGAACACAAAACAATCATTTCTGAACATCACAAATTGTTTGACTACATTCTGCACATTAAACAAGACAAATCAATGCATGTTTCTTTGTTTGATCTAAACTAACTCTCAGAGTATGGATGATGTCTGGGCAACATTGAGTAAGTTCTCACTCATTAAAGCGACAAGGAAGAGAGCATCCTTGGAAGAGTTTGCTCATTTTATGCTAAGAAACATACTGTATCATTTTAGGTTTAAACCTGAGGTGATGCTTGACTGCAACCTGAGACTTTCATCTACACTGGGAATGCTCATTCCCAAAGTTTTGCCATCAATTACTTGATTTAGTTTTAGGTATGTCATGCACTGTTTTGGGTTTTTTTCTTTCTGATTTTTAAGAGCTTTGAGCAACTGCAGGAGGAGATAAGGCAGCAACAAGACTTGATGTAATTGGACTTCAATCAAAGCCAATCTACACATACCAATACTATCCAAATGAACTGAAATGGTAGGAATTCTACCTTGGTTTACAGAGACAAGGATAATTCTCAACGATTGTTCAAAACACTCCTGTTGCACATATTATGAGCAGCTGCTCTCTTGACCAACTCTAGATGCATATTCAAAGAGTCTAGTTGAATAATAGTATTTGGCACTGCATATGAATGGATATCATCAATTGTGATGGTTGTAGAAAGACTCTAAAGCACTATTTAGAATCTGTTTCTAACAACTTGTAATCCAACACTCCATTTCAACGCATAATGAGTATTACTATACAGAAACAATTATAAATCTGACAGGCCCAACCTTGCCATAAGGGTATCTTGTGGTAGGTCCAAAAGTTGCCTCGGGCTGTCAATGGCTTGCCTGCTCCACGATCATGTCTTTGGGGGCAACCAGAATGCAAATGGGTACTTCAGTACTTTAATACTGAGCTCAATTCAGCTCACAAGTTGTGAACTGTATGTATGACCTTGGTGCTCTGTAATTTCTGTGTATTGGATGATTTTACTTTGATACTGACCTCTATTAAGCCCATGAGGAGTGGACTGTATTTATGCCCTTGGCATTCCATAATGAGCAATTTCTGTGTACTGGAATGATCGAGTTGAGAGCCTTTCAGCCTTGTGAAACAAGAGCAGAAAGGTGGGCAGCAAGATTTTCAAATTTGGATTGGCGCTTCAGCAGGCTCAAACGCACATGTCGGTCAGTTGATCCAAAAAGAGAACCTGCTCTCCCAGTGATATTTGCACCAAGCATAAGTGCGTAGCAGTCTGTATCCTCTTCATGTTCACAATGGATCCATGCATATCCTGTTCCAGTTCACAAATCATATCAGGCATATTAGAGCAGCTCCACCCATGCTCAGTATGTGACCCTGCAACAGTATTTCTCACATCCAAGATTAGTTATCTACTTTCTCCCAACCTCACCCATAAAACTGGAACTGTGACTGCAAAAGGTGGGAGACTAGTATTAGCAACCCTCCTGGAGCAATCAAACCATCTAGCCAATCAACAGCAGGTGTTAGGCTTTGCTGTGCCTGTTGCCACCCTTGGCAACCTGACCAAAAATGCTGGACCAAAACCATTTTGCTTAGCCAGACCAGCACATTTTGGCTTTTCTTCATCCAAAATTTATTGTACAGTGTACAGGTAGAGTTGCTCTTACATTGTAGTTTTCCCACACAGGCGACAGACATGCCAGGAGTTCAAGAAGCTGGTCAAGTAATTAGAAGCATGCACCTGGAGAAGGGGGTGATTTCTTCCCAAAGAAAGAGCAATGTTGGGTTTCAATATGTTGCAGCGAGAAACGTGAGGAGTTACTGAAGATGCCTTGCAGCCTCTCCCACCGTGCGAGCAGCACTTCCTGTCCATAGTGGAAAATTCCTTTCTCTCGAGACATGGTTGGGGGGTTTGTGTAGCTATTGACCACTGTACGGATGAGGTGTGTGGCTCGTAACTGAGAGTCATGTGAGACTCCTGCTGTGTTAAAGAATATGTAATTCAGCATCTTGTAATATAAGTCCAAGTCCTTGACTATTGCCCATCTGTTTCAAGCAGCAAGAACAGCAACAGGCCCATGTCAAACTTCTTCTTCTGCTAATGAGGTTCTCTTCCTTACATGACCGTAATGACATGTCAGAGATTTCCCAGTGCATTGGGAGGGTGCCTTAAATCCGTAAGGTTCCTCCTGACATGGGGAGGTCATCTTACGTTTTTGGGTGGGCTCTTACACATTTTGTAAGGGCCTGCCATTTTTTTTGTGCATTGAATGGATCTTGGCCATCACATCCATGTAAGGCCCTTAGATGGGGGCATTACCAGAATTCTGTGTGCATTCTGCCCTTAGCTGCCACCTTGAGTAGGCACCTTATTCTGGTAATGCCCCCATCCATCACCCTTACCTACTACATACTTGTGTACTTCAAGTGAATCACCTTTTCAAAACAAGAAAATGAGTAGAAACAAAGGTTGAGTTGAGAGCAGATGAGGATTACCCAATGCGGGTGCCGGCATGGCCAGTGATCTTTGACAAGGTGAAGAGCATGACATCAGCATTGACAGCCTTTGTGATGGGAGTGAGGTGGGGCCAGTAGTAGGCATAATCATATACCACAACACCACTAGCATTGCTTGGTACCTCTTGGATTGTTGCTGTAGGATTGTTAGGTGATGCCATTAATTCAATCACTGGAGCATCTGAACCTTCAAAACTGGATGAGTCGCGCTCAGGATCACCAGCCCATTGGTAATTTGGTGAACTGAAAAGCTGTGTCTGCAATCTGTAGGCCTGCACTTATACATAAGGCACATATGCCTGCGTTAATCTTTGAACATAACTATGGACTGCTTGAAAGAAGCAACAAAAAACCCTGCATATTAAGGCATCTCCAGCAGTGGACTGTATCACTAAATTGGAGGAGGAATAACAGTACAAGAATGTGAAATTGACTATGGCACCAAACTGTTGTGCTGAATATTGCACTCTTCCACAGGGACGAAATGAGTAAACAACTGTCTTTGATTTGGCCAGTCACAGTGATTGGCCTGCATGCTGATAGAGTTATCCACAAAGTCACCCTCTGTTTAACCCTCTATCCCCTCTTTCAGTGGTCTCTACAAAGTAAGGAAATTTTATTAAATCTGGGTATGAAACGCTGAAACTTAGCATTTAATGCACAAGGTTCGAGAGTAAGTATAGTAGCCGTACAGGTAGGAGCAGTGAAAATATATGTAGTAGCAGTGCAGGCGCTCAGGAAAAAGGAAACTCAGGATGAAATTCAGTTTACCATCAAATCGGTGGAAAAACTAGTTTGGGTCCCAGTTATTTGTAAAATTTTCATTGCCAGTTTCGCGTTTGATGCCCTATAAAACTGGCCGTTCTCATACCCTAATTGCCTGACTTTACAAATAACTCTGATATATAAATGGTGTCACAGTAAAGTATTGTTCAAAACTCATGTTTATGGACGAGGTTGAGGAACTCTTATCTCTATTTTGGGTAATGATACCAACCCAAATGAAGGGGCCCACTACGGGTGCTCTTAGCCTACAAGTGCACAGGAGTCGGATACTAGTTTTGAAAAGAACTTCACCTGATAGTAGGGAACAGAGGCCACGACATTTGACACTTCCTTTTGTTGGAGAGCAATGCTATGTACAGCAGCATTGATGAGTTGTGTGGAGCCCGTTCCGAGCACTATGTAGCGCCCTTTTGTCACAGCATTTCCTGTCAATGCATGAAGGTCTTGAATGGCAGCTTTTAGAGCATCAGTGCAATAATCAGCCAGTGTCCCCGCATCACATGTTTGGTAGCTCATTCTATACCATCCTGGTATCACAACTGTTCCCAAATCCGGATGTTGCATCCAATACTCTTCAAATAGTAGTGGATCTCCACTGCATGAAAAACCATCACCCCGACCCACATAGCTTGTTGACAACAAGACATGAACAAATAAGTATAAGCTGCTTCACGCTTTAAGCTCTCACCCATGTTTTAAGTTCTAGGACAATTATGGAGAGCTAGAGCTCGGCGAAAGTCTTCTTCCAATTTTTTTCCAAATGAAGTGCAAAAACATTAGAGGGTGCACAATTTACTCAAAAAATATCATTTATACTTCACTTGAATACAAATATGGTGCTTAAAGTTATATTATGAGAATATATTTTTAATGCATTTTAAAATATTATTTATTCTAAATAAATATAAATATTATTTCGTAACATATTAAAAAAACCCTGCTACAGATATTTGTTGGTTATCCACCCACTTAAGCAATCGGGGTGAAAATCAAATAAAAGTTGGCTTTGGTATAGAACCTTAGTTCTCAAATTTTTTGGAAAAATAAAAAGATGCCTTTCTAACCATCAGTTCAGTTCTTCGCTGGTTCTTTGATGTTTTCGAAATAACTGGAATTGGTGGTTCTCTGATTCTGATTTTTCTCTTTTAGAAAAACCCCGAATTGTTGGTTGTTTTGATTCTGAATTTTTTTAAAGAATCAGAACTGTTGGTTATTTTGAAAATCAAATAACTACACAACAGTGCAAACCCTAGTTTTCTAGCATAGTTCATGCTTGGTGGACATGTTCTCTTCACCTGAAGATGCTACATTGCAACCAAAATTTTCTGGAGAGAATATGAGGTTTTTCTGAGATGGAGAAGCCTGGTTTGCTTGAGTTCAGCGATGAGGAGATTGTCACTGGAGCCTTGGGAGGGGTTCAGCAGAAAAAGGAGCATCCTGGCAGACAGACTGAGGAGGAGGGGAGCAACAAGGGTGGGTTTCAACCTATCAGCCTCCACAGCGCAATCGGGAATAAGAAGAGCACAGTCAGGTCCAGTAAAGCACTCGTGACACTCACATATCTGAGCACCATCGCTACCCACAAGCACGGTGTCCATGAACACACTCCCATGACCCGAACAAGAATTCATTGCTGCAGCTTCTGCTGCACGAACTGCAGCAGCTGTCCATGAGACTGTAGAAGCAGGAGCCTTGACGAACTGCAGACTTGTTGAAGAATAATACCACAAGGCTACTAGGTCCGACAACAGTAAAACACAGATCGCCACCGTCTTGAGATCCGATACCCATCTTCTTCTCTTCTCTTCATCTCTCACCGAGTCAGCTAATGGCTGTGGCAAGAGACCCTCGGAAGGTGAATCACTCTCGGACCGCATCTAGCAAACACACAGATTCGCAAAAAAAACTTCAGAGCAACAACAACAACTGCATCAACAACAGATACTGCAACAGAGCTCCAGATCTACAAAATTTTGCACCAACAAACCAAGAAAACAGAATAAAATTTGCATCAACACGCACCTGATCAAAAGTCTAGCACCCACAAATAAAAACAACAGAAAATCACTAACACAGGGAGATGCACGCAGCAACACACTCTAACTTGTACCTGAGATGAAAAAGAACAACAACAACAACAAGGGATTTTTAGTTTTCTCCTTGTTCCCAATGTGTTCCTATCATGTTCCCATGAGGGTCCTGATGGTTTGCCCAAAGTTCAACTCTCATGTATAAGGATTATCTATCTATGAAGGAAGATAGTTTGTATTGTTTTGTTTTGTTTTGTTTTGCACTTAAGGAATCCACCGAATCAGGATGCTTCAGATTGTATTCGTGGTGTCTTTGGAAAGCTCTCAACGAATAGGGTTGCATGGGCTTGGTTCCATGATGTTTGGACTTGCGATGCAAAAGTTCTTGAATATTGACTGATTTCTTCACTAAAAATTTAATTAAATCGTAGTTGAAAAATTTGGGAGGAATTGAAATGTGCCTTTGGTGTTGTTGGAACGATCTTGATGAGCAGGATTTAATAGCATTTATTTGGTAAGATATGGATTCACAATGTGGGAGATATTGATTTTTTAAGTGGTTTTTGCCGCTGAAAATTCCAAAAAACCAGGTTTTGGAAGGAAAAATCAGTTGAGGATGTGATAACACTTGGGCCAACAGCACAGGCCACACTAGTGTAGAGTAAATTACCTACATCCCCAAATCACTGACCCAGA
>Ga0209208_10008516_pt1 | contig 13663 bp, 8 predicted proteins | sample S1TSphfallax_3_FD_187694 | JGI IMG/M metagenome (GOLD analysis project Ga0209208, IMG submission 187694) | Host-associated microbial communities from peat moss isolated from Minnesota, USA - S1T2_Fd - Sphagnum fallax MG (SPAdes) (version 2) | ecosystem: Host-associated > Plants > Peat moss >...
TTAAACAATTTCATTAGATAAAAAATGTTCAAATTCATTCAAAATCTAATGAAACCTAAAATGAATTAAGACGCATTTTGTAATAGTGAATAAAGATATAACTTATTCACATAATGCCAAACTAAAATATACAAATATCATAATCTTTATTGTATTCACTTTTAAAATAAATTCATAATTTTTGTGTTTAAAAAAATAAAAAATATCTATATATATAATCACATACCCAATTGTTAAGGGATGATTTGTGATTTGTAATTATTATTCAAAGTTATTAAATTTGTAATTGTACATAGTTGTTACATTTTTTAATAATTTTAATAGTTATATTTTATTGGTTAGTTTATGGTCATCATTTTTTATTTCTGTTCTTATATATAAATATATATGACCATGTACTTTGAGGGTTAAGATTATTATGATTATAATTATTTAATAAGTTCATCAAACATAAATTATATTTAATAACATAATACTGAATAATCAATAAATATTTAAAAATATGTTAGTTAATTATTTAATCTGATTATTTAATCAATTAAATATTGAAATATATAACATTCAATATTTATAAATTCATTTAATATTTTTTTCATAAAGCTATTAATCAAGCTACAAACTATACATAAATAATGAATAAGTTATACATAAATAACAAATTATCTATTTTTATTTAATTATCTGATCATTAATGTTTATTAATCAAGAGTTATGGTTAATAAATATTAAACTAACTAATAGTTAGTGCGCTACAAAATATTAAATAGCTAAATATTCATGAGCTAAATTATTTATTATTTATTAATTAAAATTTATTATCTTTTTAAATGATATTTATGAACTAAATAAGTTCATAAGTTCATAAACCCTTGGGTTAAATTAGATAGTTAATCAATTGTTAATTAAATAATTAAAAATTATTAAATGTAAAAAAAGGTTGTAATTAATAAACAATTGATTAAGTTTAGAATTAGAATATTAACCAATTAATTAATTTCATAATAATTACATTTTGTTAATGAATTACGATTATGAATTAATTGATTAATTAGTAGAAAGTATGAAGTAAAAATGTTATTTTTAAAATTAAATAATTAAAGAATGGTAGGTAATAGGTGAGTTTGTAAGTGGGTAGGTAGGTAAGTAATTAATTGATGGTTAATTAATTAATTAGTTAGTTAATTAATTTCTTATTTACCTATTCAATTATAAAGTTATATAATTTACACAATAAAAATAGACACAAAAAATATGAGAGAATATTTTTAGTTGCAATTAAGGTTGCAACTCATATGTAATTAGAATTAAACCCATATGTTTTGTCCTCCAATCTCATCTTGGAAACTATATAACAAAAGTGTCTTCTCTTAGGTTTGCACATTAAAAAAATGTGCCATTGTGGATGAGCTCAAAAAAGTCTGACCCTAGAAACAAAACATAAAATGAAATATTTTTGTGGCTATTTTTTAGCCCACCTACATACCTACCTAGGCAAATAGATAGATACATAAGTTCTAATTGCTTATTTATGTAAATAATTAAGTAGGTATGTAGCTTAAGTAGGTAAGTATGTCCTACCTACTTAATCTTACCTACCTATCTACATAGGACTATGTACCTACCTACCTATTTATTCAAACAAATATTAATTTGATTTTTTTCCAAAATATAATTAACATGCCATGCATGTGGCATATTTTGATTTTGCAATGTGTCATAATCTAAGACCATCTAAAATGAATGTTGATAATGGATAGCTAATATCATTGTTTGAATAATAAAAAAATGTCACCCAAAATTCCTCAAAGTGCCACACGGTGTTATATGAATGGTCAAAGGATGAACATGTGTATGTTGACCATATACATCATCCATGGTCCATTTGGTGGTTCAAAATAACTTACTGTAACTAACTTAGATTTTCCAATGGTAGCTTATGATAAAATAATTAATAATAACCTATGGTAAAATAACTAGAATAACCAAAAATAACTTATGATAAAATAACCAAAAATTGCCTATGATAAATAACTTAAAATAGTTAACTATAACCTACAATGGAATAATCAAAAGGGTAAAAATGGGTTAATAGGAACCAACGACAACCTCTTGATCACTATGACTAGTCCTAAAAAGATGATGTGGCAACACAAGATTGAATAAAATGTCTTGAGGTTAGTGTTAAACAATGGTGCTTAAATAATGTTTTTACACTAATTCACTACGTTAAAAAACATTAGTTATGGGTTTAAAATGTGTTTAATGGTATTTTAAATTTATTGGATTAATTTCAAATTTTATGAGATGTTAAATTAATTGTCGCAACCTTGGCCTTGGGTTCACAACCAAGGCAAGGGCTTGCAAAGGTGTAGGCCAAGAATGAAGCCCAAGAATCACATTTCATGTTCTCGAGAGTGTAGGAAAGTGTGAAGGAATGAACCCACAATCCCAACTAGGTTCTTACTTTAGGAGTTGGAGGGCAATTTCAGGGTCCAAACTCATTGAATTGAAGAGTTCCTTATACCATTGGAAATTTCTTGAGATGTAAATGTCTAAAATGAGCTCACATGATCCATTTGGATACTTAAAACATAAGTTGTGGCCAAAATAAGGGTCGAAAATCAAACTGCCAATTTGATTCTCGACCACTAAAAGTTGGGAATCACCCCAATTTAGTAGCATGTAGGTGGCATATTGTTGGAAAGCTCTCAATGAGGGCTACAACTTTGTCTTAGACCTCACCTCAATTAGAGGTTTACACAAAAAGTTATGGGTTATGAATTCACATGTTTGTAGTAATTAATCTTCATTTATTAAGGGATTGGGCACTTTCACCACAGTAAATTTGTTCAATTTCATTGAAAATCTAATGAATAGTGAACTTGGACGCATATTACTATAATGGGACCATGTTGATATTGTAAAAATGATGCATTGAGGGGAAACTAGTAACAATATATTTTTATCATTTGTTCCAAAAGTTGTATCACAAGTAATAGCCTTTTCATGGCTTCAATCCAATATTAGTTTTTTTTAATATGGAATTTGAATGTCGATATTAAATTTGAAGTTAGATGATTTTGAACCAAGTGTTTATTGGTCGAAAGAAAAAAAGTTTACATAATTTGCGTCCACCCAAACATTGATGTTAATTGCAACATCCTTGTGGTTTTTAAACTCCAAACTAGCATATAAATCCACAATTTTGTCATTATATATGTGGGAGGACAAAATGACTAAAAGTCCATGATTCTCCGTTGAAGTCTTCGTCAAAGTAATGTTGCTCATGTTTTCCCATGATATATGCAATTGATAAACCAAACTTAACATTGTCCATGATCCAATCTTTCATGGTGTGCCCCAATTATGGCACATATTCCAAACATGTACCCATAAACATTGTGGCCCGATGCATGTGACAAGGAGCACTTTGTTTAAATCAACATTTTCCATGCAATAATAATGTAGAAGTTTAAGGTCAAGTGTGACATAGCTTTGTCCAACCCTCAAGCCACATTGACAACTAGTCTTGATGGATTATTTGTACATTTGCATTATGAGAAATTGCGTTCGTCAAAACCACATTACCCTGCAATTAAAATTTAGAAATCAACTCATATACAAATGTTATTCAACTATCCCTTGGGTATTACAACTAGTGTGCAATTATCCCCCTAAAAATACAATGTATTAATAAATAAATTGCCATGTTAGAAAATTAGTTGTATTATAGTTGCAAGTGAGTTGAAAATGGGTCTTCTGTACAATAATTTATACACATCGTATATACATATGTAATGTGAGTTTTTCAAAAGTTGCATTGTAGTTGCATGTGGCAACTACTTTAGAACTATTGTAAATGTGCCATTAAAACAACAATTATGTTACAACTAATGCACAATGTATATACATGCGATCATGCCACATGTCCACATTTCCACCACCCATTAAGGGATACAACTAGTTTTCAATTGTGATTCTAATTTATACAATGAATACGACCATTAGTGTGTCACTACTAAAGTACTATTGTTCAATTATGTTATAACTATAATACAACTACTTATAACTTAATAAGGATACATATTCATCAATTATTTATATCTTCATCATATGTGCGTCATTTTGAATGATTTAAAATGTTATGGGAGTGCTACTTCAAGCTTTAAAAATCATCTTTGAAATGTAAATGAAAAGGAGTATTGAAAAAGTAACAAGAAGAGAAATAAACTTTCCAACTTACAAAACATTTTTTTCTCCTTTTTTCTCTCTTTGGACCCCTGTTACTTTCAAACCTCCTAATTTTCTTATTTCTTATTCGTTTAAAGTGATTTAAAATGTTATAAAAACACCATCTAAAGTTCTACAGATCATCTTACAACTTTAATAGCAACAAAACAACATACAAAGAAGTTTTTGGGTGCTTGGGAATTGGCCTTTGTAACGTTGGGTGGTTTTTTTTTAAAGTTCTTAACCCCCTCTACTTTGGGGGGTTATAACTTTCTCAATTCTATTTTGTTTTCAATGATTTTTAATGTGCCAAATACGCCAATAGGAGGGGTTCAAGTTTTGTTTGGACACCAAAAACAATGGAACCTTCACCTTGGATCTAGCCTACCCTAAATGCTTAAGTGTTATAGTTGCAATTCAATTGTAACTCAATTTGCAACTAAAAAAAAATTAAACCCATATGCTTTGACTTTGAATCCCATGTTACAAACCATATAAAGAAGGTTATTTTTCTTATATTCTCACATTAAAATAAAAATGCCATTTTGGGACGAGTTCAAAAAAGTTTAACCAAAAAACAAAACATAAAATAAATAAATAAATAAATAAACAAATGTATGACTATTCTTTAGTTCATTTAGTCTTGTGATTTCCTACCCACTTACCTACCTAGGTAAGTAAGTAGGTATGTAAATCTTAAAACATACCAACCTACCTACCTATGGTTATGTACAACCTACCTAGCTACTAAAATAGATATTTATATTTATTTAATTTTCCAAAATAAAATTAATATGCCATGTGGAATTTTTTTATATTGTGCCACGTGTCATAATCTCAAACCATCATCAATAATCATAATGAATGATGGAGATCAATATTTAAAAAAAACAAATTGTCCAAAAATCTTCACAGTGCCATGTGTCAAATTTTAATAAATGGATGACAATTAATGACATTAACATGACATCATGGATGCAATTATATAAAAGTTGCATAGTAGTTGAAAATTAGTTATTTTGATTGAATTGCAATGAGTTGCACTATATATATGGTGAGTTGTAACTTTGTAATTCATGTGACTTGCCAATTGTAAAACCCCCTTTTTTTCATAATTTCATTTTTTTTTAGGGCTAATTTTTTAGCCAATCTGCTGAGCTAACTTTTTGATTGATCCATTCTAAGATTTTCCACCCATTTGTCCTTAGGCCCAAATGCACAATGATATGCCAACACTAAAATATAATTATTGATCCTAGATACCTCAAATGAACCAAGTGGAATTTGTGTACATTTTTGAAAAACAAATTGCATTTATTCACCAAGTCAATTACACTTCTCATTTAGAAAATGAGGTTATTTTAACCATGGAATGACCACATATGAACAATGAGTATGGAAACCATGCCCATTTGTCTACCTTTTGATCCAACAAAGTTCGTGGTACTTTAAATGACCTTATAGAGGGTGTTACAATTCAATGTACAAAGATGCAAAGTTTCCTTTTCATGCATGAGTTAAACTAGCGAACTTTGTAGATATAACATCAAATTTAGAACTTGTCATTCTTACAATATCATTAAACACCTCAATCCAAAATTGAACTACAAATGTGTAACACATAAAAAATAAAATAGGAAAACATCCATTTAGATTGTGACAAGAATCAAAATACAACAACTACAAATGGAATGAATTTAGAGAAATTAAGCTTTGCCCATAAGGTGCATATTCCTTATGTCCATGGGGATACAATTTGCCTAATTCTTAAGTCTTATTGACATATTCAATTAGGTAGTGTAATAGTGGTGATAATTCAACATGGCATGTTGGTAGAATGCAAAGGGATAAAATATTCCATATAGTGGAGTTTGGATTTATGAATTAATGATGTGGAAGTGGTTGTCCAAGCTTTCAAAAAGATATTGTGGTGGAACCTTATGGTGTCTAATGATGGGCTATGTGGACTAGGAACGACATTGAAGTGGAACATGCCAATTTACAAGTATCTTATATCAATGCACGAAGCAAAGTTTGGTCAAGCAATTGGAATTTAAAAGTGGGCTTGGTAGGTTGTAGGGATTGCATTAATTATACAAGTGGACCAAATTTTAAGGGAGAATGGGGAATGAAATTTGATTAACATGGGTGTCCATTGGTTGGGGCCAAAATGAAAATCAATTGTGCCCATGGTGGTTAGAGTGTAATGTATCTTTGATCTATGTATTCCATTATCAAGTGGGCAAGGTAGGCTATAGCAATTTGACAAGTTTGGAGTGATATTGTGGTGGAACTAATGGTGGAATGGCCTTCAACTATAAGTGGTTGAAACTTAGTCAAAGGCATCCTGGTGGTGGTTGTCAAACAACCACAAGAATGTAAGTTTTTCCTTCCACTCATGTTTTTCACTAATGTTGTTCTAGCAAGTTTTGAATTTTTTTTGAAATGATTTACATTTTAAATTATAGTAAATAAAATTATTAACCTAATTTGAAAGTTTGATTGACATTTGTTAACATATCAAGTTTGATTGATTTTACAAATGCATGGTTTTTTGGTTTTAGCAAGGTTAATTAGCTATCAAGGGATGAATGCATTTTTTTTTTCAAAGGTTTACAAATATTATTTAGAAACATTACGACTCTCCAACAACTCTTCGACAACAACGATCTATGTTTTTTTCCTTCTAAATTCATGTTCTTCACTAGTGTTGTTTTAATAAGTTTCAAACACTATTTGTTTATAATATACATTACCAAATACAATATAACTATTTGATTACTTGCTATATTGTGAAGGAGATAAAATGAATAAAGCAAAAAAGTTCATGAAATGCTAAAAGATTAAAAAATAAGAGATCTAGCCTAAGAATTTCTCTTCTAGTGAACATGAATGAGTTTTGCATACATAATTTTCTTGATTCAAGTAAGTATAATTGACATTATGTGCCTCTTAAATCTGATTGATGTATTTGATAATTGGGTAGTTCAATAATGGTGATGATTTGTAATTCAATATGGCAATGTTGGTAGAATGTAAAGGGATCAAATGGTCCATATAATGGAATTTGGATGTGTGAACTAATGATGTGGAAGTGGTCCCAAGCTTGGAATGATATTGTGATGGAACCTAATGGTATCTAGTGATGGGCTACTTGTATTAAAAATGAAATTGAAGTGGAATGTGAAAGTGGGCTTGGTAGGTTGTAGGAATTGTATTATACAAGTGGACCAAGTTTTAGAGTGGGAAATAAAATTTGATTAACATGCGTGTCCATTAGTTGGGGCTAGAATGAAAATCAAGTGTGCCCATGGAATTTAGAGTGGAATGCAAGTGGCATGTGGGAGTGATCACATGTTTGGCATGATATTGTTGTGGAAGCTTATGGTAGATTGACCTTGAAATGTCAATGGTCCATGCATGGTCAAATGCATCAAGGTAGTGGGTAGTGCAAGAGTGGAATGTATCCTTGATCCACATTCCATTATGAAGTGGGCAAGGTAGGTTATAACAAAAGTGATATTGTGGTGGAACCAATAGTGCAATCATTGTCAAATTATGTGGTTGAGGCCTAGTCAAGGGGATTGGTGGTGGGTGGTGATAGAATGGAATGTAATCAAAACATTCCACTATCAAGTGGTCATGCTAGGCTATAACAATGACATATTGGAACCAATTCACTAGAATATAGGTGAACTCTTGGAGTGGAGCCAAAGTGTAATGCATGTGGTGTTAGTTGTGAATTTAAGTGTGGGATGCATTTGTGAAACCCTATTGGAATACATTTGTAGGGTATGAATGGCACTAATGTTGAAGTATCTTGTAGCCTATTAAAATATGTTTTATGAGGTCTAGTTGGAGTGTGTTTAGGAATGACGTGAAACCATAATGAAATGAAGGTGGTGCCAAAAAGGATTGTCAATGGGCTGTAAGTGCCACCAACCTTGGTCACATTTGAAGCAATCGTCATTAAAACATGGCATGTTTAGGTGTTATATCTTAGTATAATAGTTGGTGGTGTCATGCATGTCCATTGGTCAGTTATAAATATTGATTTGCCTTTCTAGCATCTAGTAATAAAGTAGGATTTTCAACATGGGTTTTTGTTTAACCTAGATAGTACTTGAATATTCATGCACCAAGTTTGGAAGTTCAATGAGCTCTATATATAGAATGTAGGCCTACCACCTAGCCATAGTGGATTCAAAGTTTAATATTTGGTTGGAGCTAAAGTGGAATGTATGTGGAACTAAAGTTGAATTAAAGTGTCATGGAGAATGTTGGGAATTCAGATGGGTTAATATGGGTGGAATTTATGGGAATTCATAATGGATCCATACTAGTGTAATGCAAATGGTGCCAAGTCAAACTAGGTGGGATACACTTGTAAAATGACATTGGAATAATGTAGTTCCACATGGTGTAAATCATGGTGCCAATGTTTGACACCTTGTGGCGTAGTTGTCATTAAGAAGGTAGGTCATTTAATTGGTATCACGATGTAATATTTGCCGTGTCTTGATATTTTATGGTTAGTTTTCAATTTTATATCCCTTTAGTTTGGACTAACTTAAAATAATCAACAATTGTTTTTTAGCATGGAGATTTTTGAAATGTCATGATCCAAGTTTGTAAGTTTAATGAATATAGATGGAATGTGGGTGGACATAGGGTGGTTGGAAATTGTAATGCATATGCAGTGAAAGTGGGTTGTACACTTTAAATGATGTGTAAGTGGAACCAAAGTTAAAGGCCTTTAGTTAATGTTGGAATTTATATGGATTTTGGATGGAATGAAAGTGGACCTAGAATGGATCCAAGGTGTGACGTAGGTGGAACCAAAGTGAAAAATAGGTGGAATATCAATAGAACCCTAATGGAAATTAAGTGGGGTTGTAAGTGGAAGCAATATTTCTTCAATATGGCAGTTGTTGTGACTAGGCAAGGCAATACTTAAGTAGTTGCCATCTTCATGCATTTATTGGTTTGTGTGTTTGTTAATTGATCACTTCATAGTTGATAAGTTGATAGGTCTAGTTGGGACCAAGCTAAAATTATCTTCATTGACTTTAATTTACTTTGACATTGTTGAAATGATTTAAATTTGCGTCATTTCAATGAGGTTTGGGTGGGTTATATTTGGACCTTGAGTGGTCCAAAGTGGGATGTAAGTTGATCCAAAGTAAAATATAGGTGAGTTGTAAGGTTCACCAAAATAGATTGTAGGTGGGTTTTGAACAAAATCAATGTGTTGCATTTGATGGGCAATGTCACCAAGAAGGTAAAGACATTTAATTGTTATGATAATGCTAATGAATTGGTGTGTCCTTAAGCACATCAATGGCTTGTGTATGCTATTTTTAAAGGAGAATTTCCACCTAAATCCAAAATTGATGTGGAAAGGTATAAACATCAACATAAAGAAAGGACAAGACCATAACACAAAGAAGTACCTATCCATATCAAAGGCTCAATATGGTAGTAGGAGTGACTCAAGGATACTTGGAAACATGGAGTTATTATCTACATATGTTACATGGGTCCATTCACGTTTGGGGTACCAAAAAGGAATGTCTAATTGAAAAAGGACTCAAAAGGACAACTTTAGATTTTAGTGGATTGTTGTATGCCAATAGATAAAATGATGTCTTTTTAAATTAATAAACATATTTTAAAATAATTTGGATACTATGTTAATGTCCTTTTGAGTCTTATAAACTAAAGGAATCAAATGTTTAAAGTACATTTTTCTTTGAAGTAATCAAAAGGAGGGCATAAAATCATATAATTGATTTCAAATTTTTTGTATAACAAAAACATGCCCCTTTCTATGAAAGTACATGTTCATTGGATGAACTTGATGAAAAACCAAATCATCCAAAAATTTCAAAGTCTTGAAAGTTTGAACAAAAGGGCTATAAGGCACAAGATTAATTTTTTAAACCATTTGATAAAACAATTATGTTTAATGGGTTCAAATGTCTAGCTTTAGATGCAAGTCACATGTGAAGGAAATAAACATGCCAAAAAACATGTTTGGTTGTCCATTGAAATTCATTTTGGGAGTTTTTGGGATTTTCTACATTTCTAACATTAAACTAAAATATTCATACACAATTATGTATGATTGTGAAAAATCACCATTAACACATGAATTATCTTATATTGGACTTTTCAATTTTTATCACTTAAGTTTATTTCATGTAAATGTTATTTGTAAAAAGTAGTTCTATAAAGTCCTTAAGTTTTTTTTTCCTTTTTTGGTACCCCAACTATGAATGGACCCACACATCCATGTGATAGTTAGGACCTAAATACCCAAATGATGGGATATACCACTATTGATGTCAAAGATATTGTGCTTGATGGTCAACCTCAACCCAATTTATGACAAAAGAAGATTGGGTTAGTAACCAAAACCAAGTCAACATCAAGCTTTCATGGTTAGTGGAATTCTAGCCTATTACCAAAAAGTAGACTAACATTAATTAGTAATTTACATCCAAATAGAAGACAAATCAATTTATTTTTGGTGGGTCCTTAAGTTCATCCCATTAGTTGTACAAAAATTAAATTGATAGTGGGTATGTCCCATTTATAGGAAATAAGCCACTAACACTCAAGGCTAATGTGGAAAAGGGGAAGGAACCAATTAGGGCAAATTGTACACATGTAAATAGTTGGGCATCAAGCAACCTTGCCAACATTTCAACCCATTGGGGAACCAACAAAGGGATGTTCAAGTTGAGTTGGAATGTTTATGAAGAATTGCCCAAGGGAAAACCCTTGACCAATACTAATGTTCTTATATCTAGCCAATGTGTGCCACAATTAAATTGATGATGTGAGTACTTAGACCATTTATTTTCCAATTTAATTAATTGGGGCTAGGTGTGATGATGTATGTGGTGTTAAAATGTTGTGTTCGTGACATAACTTGCATGTGTGCCTTCTCTTGGGTGTGTGGTGGTAGGCTCCATTGAAAGTTGGCACAAAATGCAACATCTTTCACCCCAAGTTTAAGAGGAAGGTGGTTGGAATTATTTTTTGTAGGTGTCAACCATGCATCCAAGGGGTCTAAAAACAACTCTTTTGTCTAATTGTGTGGGCTAGGTAGGCAAATGGTCATGGTGACCAAGGTCTACAAGCCCAACATCAAGTTCATGGTTACGGAGTTTAAGCGAAACCCAAATGTCCAAACTTTGGATGAAGCATGTGTTTCTTTAACAACCAAAAAAACCTACATCCTATGGGAATGCAAGTGGTTGCTAAAGAATTCTAGCAATTAGGCATATACCAATGGGCAACATTAGTTAGTATGGTATAGCTTGACATGGAAAATTTTGCATCATGTTGACTTTTGCAAATTTTTGGACTACATGACCATGTTTCCATTTTCTTGTGTAGCATAAGTGGACTTATAGTTTTGGGCTACATGATCATGCTTTCCTTTTTTTTGTGCCATGTAAGTGGACTTTTGAGGTATAAATTTATAGGTACTTTCCTTCACTTGTTTGAGTATAAGATGCATGACATTAAGTAGAAAGAACCTTTAATTTTATTGGTGGTATAATGATACAAGGCACAATGATGAACTCCACTTGCAAAATGCACAAGCAATATTATAGGCATACACCAAAAACTAACCTAAGTTTTTTTTAATTGCCAAATATCATATTCCCTTTAAAAATTCCACAAATGCCTATTGCATTAGAAAAAAGTGGCAACACTAATTCCATTAATAAAACTTGTTCGAAAAATCTGTTTTAAATAAGCAAATTCCACTTTGCAGTGGTTGCATTTAACTTACATTATGATATTAAAAAAAAAAAATATTAAATAATTTGGTAAAATTTGTGGCACATTCCATTCAAACATTTGTGGAATGTGGAGTGGAATAACATGCAATTTGTTGTTGTAGAGGAGTATGATTTGTTTTGACTCTTATCATTGTCCATTCAAGTAATACATCATTTGTGTAGTTCAAATATTGGCTTCAAATTGGTCATGTGGTTAAATTAACAAACATATTTTGCAATTTTTAAATGATTTATGTCTTTGGTTGTTTGTAGTGAGCCTAAGGTAATCAAATACAAATGCATTTTATGCAACATTTGTTGCATTGGACTTACTTAAATTGAAGACTACAACAATTCAAAATGACACAAAAGCATTGTGAAGAACAAGGGTTTGATGTTGAATGAAGATAAAATGAAATTTATTGTAGAAAAATATGTTTATTATGTGTAGTCCATTGGGATGTAAAAGCATGTAAAAAAAACATTTATAGCTAGATTGCTTGATTTGTTGTGCATTTATTTACAATGGGAATTTATAAAAAAATTCCTAACATGTTTTTTTTTCACATCTTTAGATGTGATTCCGTTCACTATCTCTTTGCCATCTAAAGAGGTGATTCATGACCAACACCTCACTACACGGTAAATATCCTAGTTCCACTCATTATTTGGCTATCCCATATGAACATTGAATGTGTAGTAATAACATTTAATCATGTTATATCTTTTGTAAAAGGATGGTTGTAACACCATTGCTTTGGTAGTTATAATGTGTTAAATGTTCCATAGTGCATTGAGATATCAAAAAATCTTGTTCCCTTGGATTGGAAAAGCTTGAATTGTTTTGATTCTTTATGATTATCCATTTGATTAATACATGATTCATTGGTTGTTTGACAATGAACCTAAGGCAATTGGATATAAATGTTGTTTATGTGATGTCTACTACAATGGGCATACTCAAATGCAAAATCACAATGATTTTAAAAGACACATCAATATTATGAGGCATCAAGGTTTGGTACAAAGTGATGATAAAATGAAATTAATTATAGAAGAATATGATTGTTTTTGTGCATTCTTTTGATGGTACATCAATTATTTGAATTTATTTGAAGATTGTTTGAATGGATGTACATTACTTGCATCTAATTTTTCCATTTTCCTTGATTTTTACTATTTGTTTGTTTACATATGAGTTGATTTGTTGTTTCTTTGCCACTTGATGAATCAACATTGGTGATACAATGAAAAAGGAAAATGTGCATTGATATTTTAGATCATCTGTGAAAACCATTGTCAATGTTTAAAAAATCTTAGATTTTGAAAGTGTGAGGAAAAAAATTGATCAAGATATAGAGCTCAACAAAAGCTTATAACTTTATGGATCCCTTCCCATGATGGATGGTGATCAAGTTGTGGTTGTCATATGCACAAAACCATTTCATTAGACCAAGCAACTAAGTATGGAGAAAAAGCTCATCGACATTTTTTGGTGGGGGGGGGGGACATTGAAAGATCCAAATGCAAAGGGTTTGGCCCAATGGTAATGTTAGATTAACATTGGGCTAAAGAATTGGAAGGTGAAATCATTTAACCTTTTCTTGTATGATACACAATTATTTTCTATTTTT
>Ga0209208_10008517_pt1 | contig 13661 bp, 14 predicted proteins | sample S1TSphfallax_3_FD_187694 | JGI IMG/M metagenome (GOLD analysis project Ga0209208, IMG submission 187694) | Host-associated microbial communities from peat moss isolated from Minnesota, USA - S1T2_Fd - Sphagnum fallax MG (SPAdes) (version 2) | ecosystem: Host-associated > Plants > Peat moss >...
ATCGGTAGCAGCAGCAGCTTGCAACCTGCACTTAATGTTTTCGCCAGGTGTGAAAGCTTTTCTCTTGTACCTTCTTTGGACTAGTGTGCGTCTGTTTTCTTTCTGGAAGAGTATTGTTTTCGTCCATTTCAGGGCTGATGTGTTGTCGCCAGGGGCTTGCAGCCTCACGGCGCATCGCGATCTCTGTACCTGAATATATTATCCTGTTTGCAATCCTGTGTCACATTTCTTGTGCTCGATTAGCACTCCTGTAATACTGAGTACAAAGAAATCAGCGCCGGCACTCTTTCGGCATTTCAGCTCGGTCGTAGTCTCGTGCTTGATGGACGTCGTCGCTGTTATTGCGTCGTAGCTTTTGGATGCAGCTAGCATTGGTTGCTACACGACAGAGGAAGAAGGTATGTGTCCAATTCGACATTGTTCCGTCGTGTTGATTGCCTCTCCTCTCTGTGTATTGTTCCCGATTTTCAGGTCTATTATTCTTCTCTCCATATCTCTTCGTTTCAGTTCCTTCGTCTGCCATCAATCCGAGCTTTTCTCTCTTCTGCGACTTTCTCTTTCTATGCGTTTTCTCTCTACAATGCTGCTGTCCGGGCATTGTCAAGAACATAACTGCATTCTTTCGCAGGATCTGTAACATCCCTCCAGAATTCTCGTAACAAGGACTTCTTCTGCTTCTCGTGACCTCACCGCCCCCCTCGGTGCGAGATTATTCTCTCTTTGTGTCTTTCTATCTGAGCGTTTCTTCTTCTCCACGTCTTTCCGATATCGCTCACACAGTCTTGGATCGACTCGTTGCGGCACTACGAGATTTTCCAGTTTTCGTGGGCCGCACTACTTCTAGAGCTTCGGTGGTGTGACAGATAGTGGAATTGGCTTCGTCGACGAGACAGGGATACATACTGCAAGCTTTGTTTGACATCTGCTTGCTGTAGAAGTGTATTGTACATGCCCTCTCAACTGATGCATCATGGCTTCATCTACATCGAAGCCACGCACCAGCTCTCCCTTCCGATTCCGGAAGACGCCCTCCATGAATCAGAGCAAGGCGCCATTTCCATCTCCTTCGTCGACAACCTCCTCTCAAACACCAAACTCAGGATTCAAGGCAATGGGGGGCTTCGTTGGAAGATCATTGACCCCCAGTAGAGGAAAGAGCAATATCCCAGCGGCACAAAACACAACACCACCGCAGAAGTTCCGTCCAAGTTCCGCTTCCTCGGTCTCAGGAGAGAGCCCCCGAACTCCAACTTTTGAGAGGGAAGATTTCCTCAGTCGAGCTAAAGAGAACATCTCCGTAACAGTTCGGTTCCGTCCCCTCAGGTATTCACATCGAAAGTTACATTGCAAAATCTATTTTGCACATGAAGCAGAGAACGAAGACCTAGAATGACCACTGGAAACCTAATTTGCAGATGTGTATGGTTCTTGGCCATTTTTGAGAATGCTTGTATTTCCAGTAGTACCTGCTAGATTGCTAGAGTGCATGTATCAAACAAAACCCACATCAAACTATCCAATGCTCATTGTTTGTGGTGCAGTCAAAGGGAGATTCAACGAGGAGATGAGATTGCATGGTATGCTGATGGAGACACTACTGTTACCAGTGAACTAAATCAAGCTGCTGCTTATGCTTTCGGTGAGTACCAAAACCCATTTGTGTCTGAGGTTCAATGATCTTGTAATAGACCTAAAAACTATTTGTAGTCAGGAAAAGAGAGAAAAAGGATGAGTATGCAAACAAGATGTCATGAGTGAGTGATTATTGATGCTGCATGTGTGTGTTGTGGGACAGACAGAGTGTTTGGGCCAGCAACAACCACTAGGGGAGTTTATGATGTAGCAGCCCAGCATGTGGTCAATGGAGCTATGGAGGGTGTCAATGGTTGGTATTCTTGACTCTGGATTCTTACAACCTGCATATACCTGTTTCTAGCCTTTCGCTCTGTTGTATTCTCAGTGGGCAAGTAGCATAGAGGAAGTACTTCACTTTGCACCTTAGCAAGATTTTTACTGATTGCGTCAAGGAATTTGCTTACATGAGCTTGCTTTTGCTGAAATGCAGGTACAGTATTTGCCTATGGTGTTACCAGCAGTGGCAAGACTCACACCATGCATGTAAGTTGGTGTTGCCTCGAAAGAGTTTTGTTCAAGGTTTCATGCTTTAGACATGGGGCGATTGGGTGAATTTTTCCACAAATTAAGACTTCTAGGTAGTTTTTGAAGAGGTATGGTAATTTCTTGTGATCTAATGGGAGGACTGAATTGGCAGGGTGATCAAAAATCTCCTGGAATCATTCCACTTGCTATAAAGGATGTCTTCAGCATCATTCAGGAGGTAAGACTCTCTATAGGGTGGGAATTGATAAGGAACACAATGTTCAAAGGCAGTTGTTTTTTCTGTCTGCACCTTTCACCAAGTAGATGAGCCTCTCAGGGATATTGGTTACTAAAATGAAATACCTTGTAGAGTCAGGATTTTGCAAGTCAGTGTTATGAGCTGGCAGAACTGAAAACATGAGGTTGGTTTCTGCCAGACACCAGACCGTGAGTTTCTACTGCGAGTTTCATACCTTGAGATCTACAACGAGGTAATGATACATGCTGCACAGGGCCCCTCCAGATAATGTCTCTTTGTTGTCCAAGTAGTGGGTGCATTTGACCATAATCATCCCATACCATTTGTGTAGGACTGTCCATGGAGCTTTCATTATAATTGTGCATTTTTTACACCAAGTAGCCAGTCTATGTTATTGTGGTAAATTTGCTGACAGTTTCTATTGGAGTGCACAAATGTACTCTTAGATCTCTTGTATTCTCACTTTCTAGCCTGGGAAGACCATTTGTCACAAGACCATGGACTTTAGACTTGTTATTGCTGAATGTCTCCTAAACATTCCATAAGACTGATTACAACCAATAAAACTTCAATTGAAAGAATGCCAAGTAGATGTAGAATTCGTTTATTTCCCTTCTGGGGTGTCATCCAAACAATTGTGATAGTCCTTTCTTTCTGTCATGCTTAGCTGAATCTGTTGAACCTGAGAAGGGTTGTATACAGAAAGATGTAAACGTACTTTCTTTGTACAGGCTACTGACTTTGTGTATGATCAGGTCATAAATGATCTCCTGGATCCACTTGGCCAGAATCTGCGTGTTCGCGAGGATGGCCAGGTATTTGGATGTTCAAGACTTCAACACTGTATAGCTGAATGGCCATCTCCTTATGTATGTGACAGCAGTTTCCAATGAGAGTAGGCCAAGCCCATAAGAAGCTGTGGGACTATTTTGTCATACCCATGACAGAGAAAATTCTGGTTTCTGTGTGCAGCAAGGCACCTATGTTGAAGGCATAAAGGAGGAAGTTGTGCTGTCACCAGCTCATGCTCTTTCCCTCATTGCTGCTGGTGAAGGTACATCTACTTTACTACAAACCCTGCATTTGCTGGAGGTGACAATGGATTGCAAGTTTTGTCCATTGGCATTGGTGACAAGACCTTTGTCCTAGAACATATGCAGATTTTTCATGCTTATTGATGAGGATTCCAAGGATTTGCAAAACCTCTGGCTGTTGGAATCCTCCCACATCCTGTCTGGTCCATTCTCTGGACCAGAGTTGGTCTAACTTCTGCACCATTGTTCAGTTTGGCCTGAACACTTTACCATACTATGGGTGCAGAGCATCGTCACGTGGGCTCTAACAATTTCAATCTCTTCAGCAGCAGAAGTCATACTATCTTCACTCTGGTGTGTTCCTTTATTCAACCAATATAATATGTTCATGAAAGTTAAAAAAGGGACAAGCCCTGCTTTTGTCCCTGCTCCATAAACCAAAGTTCAATGTTCACTAGAATAGTGCATAGCTGTTCCTTCCTAGCGTAGAAGTGGAACAGCTGACACTTTTGGTGTCCTGCATTTTAATCAATGAAGCAAGATTCACCTGAACAACCAGAGGATCTCTATGCCTAACTAAAGAACATCCCAACATCACTTGTATGTTTGGAATTCCATCAAAGGTGAAATTAAGCAAAAGGTTATTCCCAGTTGGTACACAGGAAAATTTTCATCTCCTGTATTTTGCAAGAGAAAGTCCTGATGATCATATGATGGCTTGAATCCAATTGCTGCAATCTGTTCCCAATTGTTTCTTGTGTGAATGCAGACAATAGAGAGCAGTCCACGAGATGAAGGCTATGCTGATGAGGACATCACACTTTCTCAACTTGTAAGTTGCGATGTCACTTGCAAGAAGCCATACCAAAGCATTATTTGATTAACTGCCAGGTTTCCACCATTGATGTTGATTGAGCATGCTTAAAGAGCTCAAGAGTTCTGTATTGTGGGCAGCAGAGACTTATCTTATTTGCATAGTCCAGGCAGTTTTGGCAGTCCCTTTGAGGTTTAATGCTACTATGTTGGCTTCTTTGGCACAGTTTCTCACCACTCACCATGCTTAATATCAAATGCTCTGTTTGAAGTGTTGGCCTTGCGTACAGTTTGCAGGTTGAAGCTGCTGAGCAGTGTGATGGGTGATGTGGTGCAGAATTTAATTGATCTTGCAGGATCAGAGAGCTCAAAGACTGAAACAACGGGCCTACGACGAAAAGAAGGCTCATTCATCAACAAGAGTTTATTGACCCTTGGCACTGTAAATTTTCTATTTTCCTTCTTCCTGAGTTTTCATGAAAGCAGAAAACATTGCTCACCCTTAAGTATATGTCTTGTTAGTCTTCAAGAGGTTGTTCTTTTCTTCATTATCATGCTGTGTTCATGGATGGTGATTGCAATCAATATGTGTGATGTGGTCGGCACAATAATGGGTCAAGAACTTGAATTCAGGTCATAGCAAAGCTCAGTGATGGAAAGGCATCACACATACCCTATCGAGACTCCAAGCTCACTCGGCTCTTGCAATCTTCTTTGAGTGGCCATGGGCGGATTTCGGTAGTCACTCTTCCTCATCCAACATATGTTGATCCCCACTCTTTCATGATGTTGGAAACACTTTTTACCTTCAAAGTTTCATTGTGAATTTTTCTCTGCAATCTCATAGATATCTTTGATGATGTTGGACACTTCAACAACTTGAAAGTTGAAGTTTATGAGATCTATGTCAATGCAAACAAGGACATGATTTGAGGTTTTGTATGGATCACACAGAGGGTGGTTGGGAGAATGATCTGCTATAAACAGCAGCCAAAACTAAGTCTTCCTTACTTTAGACTTTGTGGGTATGTATCTTCAGTTGATTTGCACAATAACACCAGCATCTAGCAACAATGAGGAGACACATAACACCCTCAAGTTTGCCCACCGGGCCAAACGTATTGAGATTCATGCCTCTTCTAACCGGGTATGCAATCTTGTTTCTTGATGTAGACGTTTGTGAATTTGTGAAATCACATGCTTACCTCTACATTCAACTTTGTGGATGGGGTATTGTCCTTCATGTACAATATTCCTCCTTGTTAAACTGGTCCAATTGAGGTCAGTGAATTCACTGCAGTCACAACCAAGGGACAGAGAGAAGCTATCAAAGGACAGAGATGATTGATCAGTCAAATCATCAATTTGCATTCTCAAAGTTATAGATGAATTGCTCCTTGACCCTGAACTCACCATCTGAAATGGCAACTGTGGCTGCAGATATTGGACGAAAAGTCATTGATCAAAAAGTATCAGAGAGAAATCTGTAATCTAAAGTTGGAGCTTGAGCAACTAAGAAGGGGCATCCTCCAACAGCCATATCTTGCAAATGCAAGTCATGAGGACCTTCTCTATCTTCGTCAACAGGTGTGGCATGTACACATGAACATTTCTTTATTTTCCTGGATGTAGATTCACTTTCTGCTGTATTGACTTGAATTTGATACAAGATTAGGACCTACCCTTGTGGTCCATCTCCTGCTAATCCTTGATGCTTAATATTAATGAAGATCAGATGTGAAGCATGCCACATGCCAACAGTGAAACCTAGGTTGCCTAGTGAACTGTACACGTGCTGCTGGACAATGTGCAAGGATTTTAAGGTGCAACCTGGATTCACTCACATGTTGTCTGGTTTTTGTTGTCGCAGTTAGAGGCTGGTCAAGTGAAGATGCAGTCACGATTAGAGGAGGAAGAGCAAGCAAAGGCAGCCCTCATGGGTAGAATCCAAAGACTCACAAAGCTCATTTTGGTTTCTACAAAGAACACTATCCCGCCTGTAATCATCCCTGAGAAACCCAATAACCGAAGGAGACACTCCTTTGGTGAGGAAGAGGTACTTGCATGTCTTTCTCCTTATAACCTAGGCTTTGATTCCTGCTCCATTGTTTGTGCTTCCGAACTGTCATGCTTCTGGACTGCAGATGATGCGTGTACAGGTTTATTGTGGAGTTGGCTCATCCCAAAGAGGTTTAGACATTCCAGGACTTTGGTATCTTACAAATGACTTGAAGTGCAGTTGGCCTATTTGCCTGATAAAAGGCGTGACTTGATCTTGGAAGAGGATGAGGAGGAATGTCAGGGCTTGGCTGATGAGGGAACCACAGAAGGCCGGGGTGACTATAGTGGCACTGATGATAACACTCAAGAAGAAAAAAAATCCAACAAAAAGCGTGGCATGCTAGCTTGGTTCAAGATCCGGGTTCGCTCCTGTCTAGACTACTTGTGTTTTCTCTGTTTGCATGTGCACTGTTACTGTATATATGCTCCCTGAGCTCTCATCCTTTCTTTGCTATTTTGCTGAGGCACTAAGAATTTTAAGAGCAGCTAATTTCCATCTGAGGGAAGACACATAGCAGCACACCCAGGCAGGCTGAAAATGGGAATTGCCAATTGTGAACCAGCAGTCCCTTTTGGCTGATGATGTTTCCTGAAAGTTTGAAGCAAAAGGGACTGTTCATTTGATCCTGAGCTATCCACAATTACTCCTTTTTTGGGTGTTGTCCACTCCTATCTTGGTCTTTTTCTTCTCGTCTGCTCATTCACCATGAATTTGTCCTACTTTTGCACATGGTTGTGCATAGTAATACCCATGCCCATATATAGACACCTTTCACCTCACAAAGTCAGTGGGGATATTACAGTAGCTGGTCGCTATCAGATATCTTGCTGTTAAAAGGTGACTGAACATGTGTGTGACAAGTCCCCCCCGTCTTTTCTTTCTTCTCTAGGGTTAGTTATTTGTTTCATTCTCCTTTTCCAGTTGAGTGACATGTGGTTGCATCTGAAAATTTGAATCTAGTGTTAGATCATCTGACAATCCTATTCAAGTTGACTTAAATCATCAGTGTGGGGATTTTCTCAATACTTTTAATGATATATGTACTTTCACACCTTGCACATGGTAGAAGTCATCATGTGTTTTTCTCATCTTCTAGGTCCTTGTGAATTTCTGTTTGCAATCTTCTGAATTTCCTTTTGCTGATATTCGACTCTTACACAGAAATCGGAGAGCTTGAATTCCAGCCCCTCAGCAAGCTTTGACACAGAGGAAAATCCTAATGCAGGGGCAATAGTCCCCTATGAGCCAGCGGGTGAGTTTAAAGGAGGCCCTGGAAGAAAATCTTTCAGTCGCAGAGTTGAAGAGCTCTCTGGCATTGATGCATTTCCAGAACCCACCCAGGCAGGCGATCTCTTCAGTGCCACTGTTCGTGGCCGAAGGCCACCCCCGGTACAAGCATCTCCCTTCAAGAGTTTCATCAGGGCTTTTGACAGTTATCTCAGTTGTGGCACCCTGCTGCAAAACTTGTTTGGTCTACCACATTACAAGTCTGCTTGAAACTGACCTGAACTTGGCCTTCAAACATGGAATGCAGACAGGTACAACAATGGCAGACCAAATTGATTTGCTGAGGGAGCAAATCAAAATGCTGGCTGGGGAGGTAGCTTTTTGTAGCAGTTCTTTGAAGCGCTTGATAGAACAAGCAGCCAACAACCCAGATGACTTGCAAATCCAAGTGAGTTTCCCCCTCTCTTGCAATACATGAAGCACATTGAAGAGTCAATTGTTGAAGGAAAATGAGGCCAGGATATTGTTCAGAAGAAAGTCAGCAGACCTATGACAAAGAACCCAAATAGAACAAAAGAAATCAATTACCTAGTGACAGGTAGCCAAGGGACTGAGATGGAAAGAAAGATCACAAACAAAAATGGGGAAGCACTAAGAGCTACTAGGAGAGAAGAGGGACAGTTAACTAACTTGCAAGTGCCAAGGAAGTGCATGGAAGTGCTCTTAGGAGAAGGAAGATGAATGCCAACTTATCCCAAAGTTATTAAGAGGTGTCAGATTATGGTCAACAATTAATCTATATTTCACATCAGTAGGATTGTTTGTGGTGCAATACAAAGTTGGCTGAGAGGAGGCAAACTATAAGTTGTGAGGAGGATTCTGCTGCATGCAGGTTCAAATAGACAAAACAAAGGAAGAAATCCAGGAAAAGAAGCGGCAAATGAGATTGCTTGAGCAGCGTATCAATTCGGCAGATATACCCCAGCTGATTGCAAATCCCCAAGAGATGTCACAGGTAGGAGGTGGCTTTCTTCTCATGCTGACCTTGATAAGGTTCAGCTATAGTCAAAACAGGCAATTACTCTTTTAATACTATTCTTTGCTGCTTTTATCATCCTTTGGGCTGTGGGTGAATGCAGAAAATGTCCAAACTGATGTCCCAACTCAATGAGAAGTCCTTTGATCTTGAGGTAAACTCAATATACTTTTGCATGGTTGCTACATGGTAGACATCTTTTTTCTTGTCGAAGTGCAACTATGTGTCTTTATGTTTTACCTCCCGTGTAGTGAGTGTCATAGAGATCAGGATTCCACTCTTGTAGTAGATGGAGAATATCAAAACCTAGGTTTTTCATTTTTCACCATCTTCCCTGACATTCTTTTGGTTCACAGATAAAGAGTGCAGACAATCGCATCCTCCAAGAGCAACTTGAATCTAAGGTCAGTTGTCCATTACTCCCAACTCTGAGACCAGTTACAACACATCAGGTGAGTAGGGGTGTTGTGGAGACTCATGCACCATCAATGTCCTGTGGCTGTTTTACAGATTGCAGAGACCAATGAGCTGAAAGAGACAATTGAGTCCCTTCAACAGCAGCTTCAGATGTCAGTTTTGGATGTAAAAAGGAATCAACACAGATCAACAAACAGCCTTGTGGAAAATGTTGAGGAAATAGGGGGTTGGCTAAATACTGGGGGTTTATCTGGAGAACTTCGATATGTGGAACAGAATGGATCTGAGAGTGATCCCCATGATCACACCTCTCATGCAACATCCAAGGATATTGAAGAGACAGATACACTCTTGCAAGCACAAGTCCTTCTGCAGGTTTGTTGGATTTGATACATAAAATGTTGATTATTTCTCTGTTTCCAGGCTTTTCATTTTGTTGTCCTTCCTGTTTGTTTATCTGAAAACATTTGCTGTGCTATTCTTTGTTCAAAGGTCCTCCAAGCTTTCAAGCTGCTGCCTTCACTTTTGTCATTGCTGTTACTTCTTTTGTCTATTGGGCAAGGCTATGACATGGGCAGAGATACCATATGAATTGGGCCTTGAGCTGCTAAGCAGCAATATGGGTCAGTGTAACTACTGTTCTAGGGAAAGGGTAAAACTTTTTTCATGTTGCAGGCAGCAGAAATAGACAACTTGAAGCAAGAGAAGGAGAAGATAAAGCAGGAGAGGGAGAAACTGAAGCATGAGAAAATTCGGTTGGTGGAGGAGAAAGATAGTCTACAGAATCAGAAGGAGAAGTTGGCACATGAGTCTGCATATGCAAAAGAATTAGCTTCACAAGCAGCAGTTGAACTCAAGAACCTAGCAGAAGAAGTTACCAAGCTCTCATTTCAGAATGCTAAACTTCAAAGCGACTTGATTCAGGCTCAAGAAATTGCTTGTCAGAGTCAGAAACTCCAGAATGATGTAACAAGGCTGCAAGATGAACTGGTGAGAACCAGAGAAACGTATGCCCGAGCAGCAGTAAAGCCATTGCCCATGAATGGGCGATCCAAAGTGCTGACAAATTATGAGAGCCATGTGGATGGAGAAACTTTTCAAAATGGGCGGGGTAATCCAGCTTGGGTTAATGGGGGACATAACAATTCTACTCGAGGGGAGAGTAACTTTAGCAATGGTGGGAATCTTGGCAGCAAATCAGGCAAATACAACAATACTGGTCTCCTCTTTGATGACATTGATAGGTGGCAGCCCAGCTCTGAAACAGCCGTTGATGAGTTGAGGAAAGAGCTTGAATTGGCCAAGGAGAAGGAAGCATCATTGGCTTCAACATTTGCAGATAGACAAGAAAGAGATGGGTTGAAGGAAAAGTTGGACCAAGCGAAGCAGCGAGAAAAAGACTTGGAAAATGAGTTGGCAAGCATGTGGGTATTAGTTGCAAAACTTAAGAAAGAGAAAGAGGCTGGCATGAACATGTACACCAGTACAGAAACACAAGAACATAAGCAAGAGGACTTTCGAGGCAATGGAGGTGGTAGCAATGGGCTCTGGAGTTCCCTAGACAGCCAACTTCAAAGTCTTAGAACAGCTCCAGTAAAGGACATAGATAGACTTTCCATTGAGTTCTCACGGACAGAGCTTAATGACTCTTATGGAGAAGAGTACTGGAGTGATGTGGGCAAGTCTACCTTTGCAGAGGAGGACCTTGACACTGGTTTCCCTGAAAGTGCTTTCCAGTCACTTGTCGAACGAAGGAATTCTGACTCAGAAGGTGGGCACAATGGTGACTTGAACAAACCCTATGCAAGTGGAGAGAGAAAGGAGAGCAATGGTTTGAGAGGGAAGGGATGGACTGGTGGAGATCATGAAGGACGTTCACTTAGAGAGCTAAAATGCTTCATTGAAGAGGACAGGAGAAGGGGACCAGAACCAGTTATGATTGTATCTCAGCCAAAGCTGATGCCCATCACAACCGGAAGCCCCAACTCAACCGTTGCTTCTGATTATCACACAGGATTGTTTCGCACCAAGGGTGATTTTGAAGGAGATATATGGCCTTCTTACAAGTAGCTGATTCCCCAAAGTACAAACACAAGAATGCACAGACAACCACAGCAGAGGGAGACAAATGTACTTTCATCTGGTGCAAGTTTATCTCGTTCAAAGGGACTGAGGGGCAGCCCATCGGGAGTTATGTAGAGCAGCACATTGCAGCTGATGAGCCCTCGTGGACAACTTAGCATCTCACAGAGGTAGATCTCCAAATGTCCTTGGTCTTTGCAGCTACAGGACTCTTGAATTCAAAGAGCAAGATGAAATATGCTGAACAGGAATGAGAGCGTCTGATAGCTGAAGCATTGTATAGTCATGAGTAGTAAACCAAAAGAATGAACTCCCAATCAATTGGTGAAGGCGATTCTTGGATGATGCATGTCAAACAATCACAAGTAGCAACTTTCTCTGGATTGTGTCACTTCCATGGTGAATGTTGCCCTTGTTGTAGAAGACTAAGTCTTGGAGTGGGAAAGGTATCTGTAAGCTCGTTGCCATTGTTGTAGAAGACTGTTGTTGGGTGGAAAGGTATCTGAAAGTTCAATTTTTTGCTCTATCTGTTGAGCTTTTGTCCAAATCAAATCAGGCATGAGAGCTCCAATTATTGCAAATCTCCTGCATGGAAAGAGTTATTGGATATTATTGGGGCGTGGTTTCTGGTGATTGTTGAATATCTGACAGTGTCTCTCAGTCTTTGCAGGGTCCTGTATTTTGGGGAAGTATTGAAGTTCATGTTCATTTTCATTGCAATTGTGCTTTGTTTGTGCTGAAAGATAGAAAACTTGAAACCGAATTTGGTTTTGAACAATTCTAGGATATGAAGTAAAACCCAAATAAGAATACCGCCACTGGATATGTTCTATTCCATCACAGAGGAGAGAATATCATATAAATCTGACCATGTAGATTTATATGATGGAATGTCCCCACCAGTTTAAGTTTCTCTTGGCCCCACTTATGAACCTGAAATGATGGATTGTACAAAGTGAGACTATTGAACTTTCACCACGGAGGCGAATCATTGTAGTTGGCCAATGAGAAACAGTCATGTATTGTTAAGAAACAGCCCATTCCTGCTACTGGTGCTCTTCTAGGAGTGCCCTGGTAACATGTGCACATTTCCAAGCCCCAAGCCAATTTCACAGCATCTTGTCATCCGAAAAAAAAGAAGTGCTGTATTACAAGGTGACATTTTACACCTCTGCCATTGCCCATGCTGCGAGCACTGTGCCTGAGTGTTCCCAAAACAGCCGCCCCCCTTCAAGGTCCTTACCAGTGTTGTGTGGTTCTTTGATTTCCCGAAGAACCGTTGGTTCCAGGCATTTCAAAAAATTCACAATCAAAGAACTGGCCAGTTCTGGGTATTTCCAAAATTCTAGTTCTTTTGTCTCACAATTGAGATTAAAGGACATCTTTGTTTAGATAGACTCTGCCTTGAAATTAAGGCTGGATTTAAAGGAGGTGATGATAATTCAAATCCAGCGACCGAGTATGTACATTGAGGGGGTCAATATAAAAGGATATTAACCAATGTTGGGCAGTTATTAGATACAGGAACAGACCCTGGTGGTTATCGGGGCGGTTCTTACAATTCATAACCATGATTCTTAAAAAATCAAAGACCCAATTCCAGTACACATATGACTAAAGGTTGTTAACAAATTGAAAAAGGCAAATTGCTGACCTGAAAACTGTCAGCAGTTGTTTCATGAAAATTGCAGGTTCTTTTAAGGTTTCTGGAATAACCAAGACTGGCACTTCTTTGATTCTGATTTTTTCAAAGAACCAAAATAATGATGAAACCCTGCCAATCATAAATAAGCCAAAGCACCCAGAAAAAAAAAGGGGGGGAATGCAAGGAACAAAATGGAAGGATCCATGTCTAAAAAGACAAAAGAACCATCTAAGAGGGGGAACCACAATGGGAACATCAAGTTACTGAGCCCCCTCTTGAAAGGACGCCTAACTTAGAAGGGAGCTTCACCTATTGCAGTAGCATGTCTCAAAATGGAGTTTCCTTGCACATGTTGTAACACCATTAACATCTGAGAGAGAAAGGCCTTTGGTGCCCTTCGCTTTTCAAATCATGTTGGCACATCAATGAAAAAACCTGTTCACCTGTTGGTGTAAACATTTGAAAACCTTTACAACTAGAGAAAGAAACATGTCTGTCGAAAACCAGTCACAATAAAAACCATCCTTTCCTTGAGCTGCAACTATCGCTCAAAATGAATGATCTCTAATTCTGAAATATAAAAAAAACTGGGATTGATGGTTCTTTGAAAATTCAAATAATCGCACAACACGGATCTTCACCTGTAAATGCCTGACAAGCTAAATTTGGCTTTTCTTTTGGAAATTTTAATTGATGCAGCAAGCATAATATTTTCATTTTTTTCTCAACAATGTCTTGATCAAGTAGTGAGCACATGTAAGAAATTCTCATAATCTAATCATTGATCAATTGTGCTGTTAGTTGACCTCAAAAACGTACTAGACATTTAGCGGTTCAATCATGCCATTAATCAAAAGATGTCACGAGTTATGATCTTACACTAATTAACACAACTTAATCCATATATGGGGAAGTATTAGCATATTGGTGATGTGGATCTAAAAGGAATTATGTTTTAATGAGCTATGGGTCACTTTTAACTGAAC
>Ga0209208_10008518_pt1 | contig 13660 bp, 8 predicted proteins | sample S1TSphfallax_3_FD_187694 | JGI IMG/M metagenome (GOLD analysis project Ga0209208, IMG submission 187694) | Host-associated microbial communities from peat moss isolated from Minnesota, USA - S1T2_Fd - Sphagnum fallax MG (SPAdes) (version 2) | ecosystem: Host-associated > Plants > Peat moss >...
GCTGTGTGTTTTTCGTTTTTTGTTTTGTTTTTTGTCTCCCCTTGTTTGGTTCTTTCTGTGGCTTCCTGAGGAAGTGTTAGCCTTGCTGTTTTCTTCTTTATCGTGAGAATGGAGATTTCTCTATTCTTATGAAAGATATTTCTCCTTTGGGACTGCTTCCTGCAGCTGCTCCCTCAGCATTGCTCTTGTTAGTTCAGCCAAAGCCTATGGAAAACATTTTGCAGGATGAATGTCATTAGATGTGAACTAATGGACAAGGTTGTTGCTTACACAAAGTTGTTGTGGCACTAATGCAAAGAAGGGTTTTTCTTGTAGGAAGATGAGCCTGTTGTGAAGGTAAAATCACCCACAGCAGCCAAGATTGCTGCTGAGAAAACAGCAGCTGATTTGAGACGAACACACAGCATACCTGGGGACATCCATGGTATGCATGCACCTGATCCTGTTGCTGCAGATATCCTTCGAAAGGAGCCTGAGCAAGAAACGTTTGTGAGACTCTCTGTTACACCCATTGGTACTTGCTCTCTCACCTTTATTCTGTTTGCTTCTCGTCTCCTGAATGTGTTCTCAAGGTCCTGTGCAAGAAAGAGTCATGCAAGGACTCACTTATAGCATGTATGGATTTCATGATGTTTAGAGGCGCCATCTGCTGAGGAGGAGGAGGTATGCGTTTTGATGCAAGAATGTTTGGCTTTGCGGGAGAAGTATGTTTTTCGAGAAAAAGTGCATCCATGGTACAAGGAGGAGCTGTCTGATCCCAGCACCCCAAAGCCCGATCCTGAACCTTTTCAATATCGTCCTGAGCCAGCATCACAGGTATTAAATGTCATTTTCCACTCTGTATCAACTTAGTCACCAGTAGTGTGTTTAAGGGATATGTTCAGGGTGCCAGAGCCCCCAGCAGCTCCCTCTTTGTAGCCTTCTCTCTCAGTTCCTTAGGCTTAGATGCTTGCTTGTCCAGGGACATGGTAAAACATTTTGAAGCTAACCCTCACAAGCTTGTTGCAGCATGAGTGGGGATGCTGTTTACTTTTTTGATTGGGGAGTGCTTGTGTGCAATTTCTGTATTTTCTAATGTCCATACCCCTGGCCCTTATCATCATGCATAGTTTCAGGACATATTATAGACTAATTCATGGATTAAGGCTTTGTATCTGTGAATTGACATGTAACTTGGCTACACATAGCATTGTTATCATCAGGTTAACTGGGTTCTGTCGGTTCTGCCATGCAGCATGTGTATGAAATGGTGGATGGTGTAGTACGTGTCTATGCTGGGGAAGGACGTATGCTCCCTCACCCTTCTGCCCTTTCTCTGAAGTCTGCATGAAGTGTTTTTATTTTCTCTCTGATGAGGTTCTTGCAAGTATTTTTAGTTCTGGTGTTCCTATTGGTTCTGAATGAACTATCACACACATTCAACCTTCCCACTAGGGATTTTTCATTGTCAGTGTAATGACAATGGGAGAATTTGTTGTCTGAAAGGGAGTGGTGCATAGCTTTGCAAGAGGTCTTTTGCTGGGACTCTTGAAGTGATCCTGCTACATTCCCAGTCTATACCAATTCAATACTGCTTTGTTTCTCAGAACTTATATTGCTGTAGGAATATGTGTGAGTATTATTGTTTGTTACATCATTATCATTTGCAGTTTGATTGTGGAAATTGACATCTTCAGGACAGCATCAGAATATACTCTCATGCACTTATGCATGTAGCTTTCCCCTTGATGGTCAGGGATATGCACTCAGAAGTATCTGTTTCTCTGCCATGCTGTCTTGTTTGTGCAACCAGAGACAGAGGAGGTTTTTCCAGTTTATGATGCCACTACTTTTTTTACTGATATGCACCGTATTCTCCGAATTGTTGCACTTGGCAATGTGCGCACTCTTTGCCATCATCGCCTCCGGTTGTTGGAGCAGGTAAGACAGCAATGTATGCCATGCCATGTTCTTTTTTCTTTTCTGGCTGGGAGGTGTTAATTGTTGTCAGTAGTTGACATTGTGGTTTTAAATCTCAGTTCACACTACATGAAAATTTGGTGACCCCTAATCTCTGCCCAGGATAGTTCTACTTTTGACCATTGTGCTTATTTGAAGCTCAGTCTAGTTGACACTCAATTTTGATTTTGGAGGGGGCCATTAGAGCAGTCAAGTGGGGGGATGAGAGGTCAAGTGCATTTTTGTAAGCATTGATTCAGCTGAGGTAAGTGCTCCATCTTACATGATTTGAAAAAATTCAAAAGCATGTTCCGAATTGCTGCTTAAGGTGCTCTACTTGTGGGGAATGTTTTGCAGAAATTCAGCCTTCACCTGATGCTGAATGCTGACCGTGAGTTTCTGGCACAAAAAAGTGCCCCACATCGAGATTTCTACAATGTGAGGAAAGTTGACACCCATGTTCATCATACATCATGCATGAATCAGAAGCATCTCCTGCGTTTTATCAAGTCCAAGCTCCGCAAGGAGCCCGATGAGGTGAGAGAAAATGATGTACGCACATTGATCTGTTGACACTAACTTGGGGTTTTGTTCTATGTCTCTTTGAAAGCAGGAACAAAGTTATATTATAGAATTTTCTATACCTGTTGATAGATGCTTGATTGCCTATAATATTGTAGAAGATTGGATTGACCTTCTGTAAGACAATGTGATATTTTAAGTTAAGTAGCTTCATTAGCAAATTTCTAGGTGCTCCATAAGGACGAAAAATTAGCATGCTCTCCCTGTTGCCAACTGTGGCTTTTATGTGCTGAAATCCATAGGCAGGGCCTATGCCTCAGAAGAAGAATAACCCGATTGAAAGATCACCACTGACAAACTGCTTTTGCTTCATGTGGCAGGTGGTTATATTTAGGGATGGGAAATACCTCACACTTCGGGAGGTCTTTGAGAGTCTAGATTTAACAGGGTAAGCTTTCACTTGCTTGCTCCACATATCATCAACCAATATGCTGTTGGGCATTAGGGTGTTGTCAGACCTTTGATTATTGCACAAAATGTACATTGTAGAACATAAGCTGTTTATGACCATTATTACCACTGCAGAGCATAAGCTGTTCCCAGTAGTGTGGTTGCTAAAAGCTGGTTGGTAGGCACAATTAGCTCAGCTTTTAATAACCCCATTGTCTTCTGTAGAAAGTTCTATTTGTGCATATGTCAGCTATGGTTGGCCAACATTACTGCACTGATGTTTGTTCAGAGCTGCTTAATATGTTTTCTCCATACACCATGAGTGTTTGAAAATATTTCTGCTCCTCCTGCTCCTCACATTTTGAATGCCATTTTCCTCAGTGCCTTTCACTCAGAAGTCATTGGGTCCTTTGGCAATTGTCAACAGGTATGATCTCAATGTGGATTTGCTGGATGTACATGCTGACAAAAACACATTCCATCGCTTTGACAAATTCAATCTCAAGTACAATCCCTGTGGCCAGAGCAGGCTCAGAGAGATTTTCTTGAAGCAAGACAATCTTATCCAAGGTTCGGTTTACTATACTTTTGGGCCTTGTTTCTTTTGGAATGGTTATCATGTTGAGAGGGTGTGTACTTACTGCCTGACCATTTCCTTTATTGTTGGCAACAAGTTATGTAGCTCTGCCTTCTGGCTTTGACTTTGTTTCCATGTATTGTTAATGTGGATAGCTTGGTTAGTGTTACATCCACAATGCCCAATTGCTGGTTGAGCTTGCCAAGTGGGCTGTTTGCAGGGCGTTTTCTTGCTGAGTTGACAAAGCAAGTGTTTGCAGACCTTGCTGCTAGTAAATACCAGGTGATTGCCCTCTTCCTGGCTTACCATTCTATTCTGGGACATTTTTGTGCATAACTGCTTTTTTGAGTTTGCTTGGACCTGTTTGCTCTTCATTATAGTCACTTATATTCTTCATGATTTGAATATCATGTTCCATGAAGAGCAGGAATAGTATGTAAAATTTTGTGAGTATGATATAGGATGCACTTGGTGCAGATGGCAGAGTACAGGATTTCCATCTATGGGAGAAAGCAGAGTGAGTGGGATCAGTTGGCAAGCTGGATTGTCAACAATGAGTTGTATAGTGAGAATGTTATGTGGCTTATTCAGGTACATTCTTTTGCATAAGGGGTCTTTGCATTTGGGCAAGCAAGAATTGTTACATTGACTAGAAGTTGCATAGGGAAAGACCAGAAGCATGCCTTTATGGGGCTGTAGAAATGAGATAGAATTTGATTCTAACTGCACCCTGGAATTTTCAACCAGGAAAATCTCAGAACTTTTTCAAGTTTGGTTGTGGAATGAGACTTGTCTTTTTTTTGGTGTGTAGCAGTGTTTTGGATATTATTTAGTTGAAACACCAAATGCTTTGGAAGCTGTGATCATCTGTTTTTCACACAAAGTGCTTTATGCAGTTGCCTCGATTGTATAACGTGTACAAGGAGATGGGCATATTGACATCATTTGAAACCATTTTGAGCAATGTGTTTATTCCTCTCTTTGAGGTCACAGTGGACCCAGCCTCTCATCCTCAGCTCCATGTTTTCCTCAAGCAGGTCATTACTATTCTTGGACCAAATTTCTGTATACCTCAAAGTTAGTGATGTTATTGGATTTGCTTGCAAGTTTTTCCACTGGGACTGTTTGTTTTGGGTGATTATAGGGCATGTCTCTTTGTGACAAACATTCTAAAACTATTTGGGCTCTCCACAGCATGCTTTGTTCTGTTTAGTTTTAGACCTTAGGTCAGGTATGCAGAGAGTCTGTTCTGAGCCTGTTAATGAGGAGGGTGTTCAATGACAGGTGGTGGGGTTTGATATGGTGGATGATGAGAGCAAGCCTGAAAGGCGTCCTACCAAGCACATGCAGACACCTGCAAAGTGGAACAATCCATTCAATCCGGCATACTCTTACTGGGCTTATTATGTCTATGCTAATTTATATGTCCTGAACAAGGTCTGCACCTATCAGTGCACATTTCCTCTTTTGCTCCTCATAGCTGATTTGAGGTGATATCAGTTGCTATGTGTGTCTACCACACTCTACATCAGATCAGATGTCTCCAAAGAGACACCACACTCTACATTGTAAATCATTTATGTTAGATTCTCATTTGGAAGATGCTCTCCTGTGGTCACCTACATAACCTTACTTTGTCCACTATGTCTTAATGGTTGTCAAGCACACAGTCATATGAGGATATGGAAAGAACGTCTTTGAGCATGTCCTGTAGATAAGTCCTGTAGCAAGAAGGAATACATCTTTGAGCAGGCAAATTGACCTTCTGTTTGGCCTTTTTGAAGCTGCGAGAGTCCAAAGGAATGTCCACAATCAAGTTTCGGCCACATTCAGGCGAGGTACTCAATCTGGGATGCAGCTGATTTTTCTACTTTTCCAGAATATCAAACAATTTTTGAAAGCAGTCCAAGATTTTGTTGAAATGTTTAAGCCAAAAAGTGGTTTCGTGCACTGGTTTCATGTGAAATGACAGTCACTTCAATCTCATGTTCATCATCTCATTATATCCATTCACATCTTTCAAACATGGGGTCAAGCATCCATACCCAATCTGGACAGGCAGCTTTAGGTCCAGTCTCAACCCTGCAAATGTTGCAGAGAGGTACACGACTAGGTGTTTGATGCTTTTTGAAAGGGCCTTTTGGATCAGTAGCCCGGACATAGGTGTTGAAAGGGTGACATGGAAGAGAAAAGAATCAAAAGTATCTGTGAAATGCTGTAAGCTTTCAGGGGCTAAAATCAAGATCACTCATGTTAGCCATGGGTACATAATTTTCTAACACATTCTATTATTGTTTTATGAGTGCTGAGAAGGCAGGGGATCTGGACCATCTTGCAGCGACATTTTTGTTGGCTCACAACATAGCACATGGCAACAATCTTCGCAAGTCTACTGGACTTCAGTACCTCTACTACCTGGCACAGGTCTCCCCGTAATTACCAAAGTTTGATAGACTTCTACTTGGTTTGATTTGTACCACATTTCACTTTCAGACCTGGTTCTTGTGTACATCTGTGTGTTAGGTCTGTGACCTATGAGCCATGTCAATCAGTTTTCTTTTGTTAGGGTGTGCACTGTGTTTTGGACAGCCCATCTTTGTGTTAGGTCTGTGACCTATGAGCCATGTTGATCAGTTTTCTTTTGTTAGGGTGTGCTCCATGTTTTGGACAGCCCATCTTTGTTGTGTCCATACAAATCTCATCTTTCTAGGTTCAAATCACATTTGGTGCTAAGCAAACATTTATAATTTTGATTTCCATTCAATATATATTGTTTTTTTGCACTTTCTCTGCTGCATTCTGAGGATGCGATTCCTGGCTTTCTCTTTCATAGGTGGAAATTCCAACCTTGGTTATCTGATGTCACATCTGAGGCAACTCAAAGTTTGACTTCCTTTGATAAACTTCTGGTTATGTTTACAGATTGGGTTATCTATGTCGCCGTTGAGCAACAATTCACTCTTTTTGGACTACCATCGGAATCCTTTTCCCATGTTCTTTTCACGGGGGCTCAATGTGTGTCTGTCCACTGATGACCCTCTCCAGATCCACCTCACAAAGGAACCCCTTGTGGAAGAATACAGTATTGCTGCACAGGTACTTTTGCTATTCATGTTGCAATGAGCTATGAGGTAGTCTATGCAGAATGTTGGTGTCAATACCATTCCAATGTAGACTTGTGGCAGTTCTTTAGGTGTTACTATGGGTAATTCATGTAATCTTTTGTCTTTGGCACTTTGGCCAGGTGTGGAAGCTGAGTGCATGTGATCTTTGTGAAATTGCACGCAACTCTGTATATCAATCAGGTTTTTTCCATCAGCTGAAGGTGAGTTCTAACTTCTTGATTTCTCCAGCAAGTGCAGTTGATCAAGCATGCATGCCAGGCATTGTTTGTAAATGAGGGTGTGCATCAGCATTCAATGCTATTTGGACAAGCAACCTTCATTGCTTGAGTGCTGAATTTCTCAGATAGTAGCACTGCTCAGGTTGGAATGGGGATTTGGGAAATATGGGATCCAGGCGCACTGGGTTGGGAAAAATTACTATAAAAGGGGTCCTGAAGGCAATGACATCCACAAGACAAATGTACCTCACATGCGTGTTGAGTTCCGTCATGAGGTTTTCTTTCCAAACTCTTAATCATTTCTGGCATTACACAGAGATCCATACACTTCTAAATGCTCAGTGTTGTGCTTTTCATGAGATGGGAAATGTTTGACATTAACTTTCTACCTGGACCACCTGTCCTTGGTTTCAAGTACTTTTCTGGACAACTTTGTCACATAGATAACAAGCTCCTCTGGTTGCAAAGACACTTTTGACACATACATTGTAAGCTTTAACAGAGATTTCCCACTCCTTTGTGGAAGTATAGAGCTGTGACCTGAATATCCTAAGCTGGCTGGGAGCAGGTGTGGAAAGAGGAATTGCAGTATGTACACCTTGGAGAAGCCAACATCTCCAATGAGTACATTCCTTGATCAGCATCCAAGTCCAGGATTCTGTGTTGCTGTGCAGTGATTGTTTTTCCATGTCCATGTCATAAAGACTGGGCTTTTTTCATCGAAGCACCCCATCACAAAGAGAGTAAGATACAGAAAGACTTTGAAGCCCAAGGTGTTTCAAGGTTTGTGGCTTGATATTATGCAGGTGTAGATCACTACTAGCTTGATCTGTTTTCCCTATGTGATCCACCTTGCTCTATTTAAAGTCTCTGTGATTGACTTCGAAGAGCATGGCTGCTGGTTTCAGTCATGATTGTGATGAGTCAGACAGTTTTCTGAGGGGGATATACCAATCAGGGATTTGACTACAACAACTAGTGTTGATTCAGTAAAGAGATGATCTCTGAGGGTGCCCTTATCTTTGAGTACAGGACACAAAGAGGTGTTTCAGCATCAGAAGGGCAAAGATTGTTTGGAGTACTTGCAATCAAACAAACAAGTAGGTGTCAAAATGTAAGCTTGTGACGAACAGGGGGAAGGCTGTAACTATGTTGTATGGAACCGGCGGAGAAGCTCAGGAAGAGGTTCCAAGTTCTGGAGTTGTGAAGATCCAAAATAAAGTGTGGTGTTTTATATGTTCAGCTCCAAAGGAACCAAATATATTGCTGCCTTGATTTCCTTAGCACCTCTAAAGAATATGTCAATGTTTTTCCCTTGCCAGGCTTGTTGTGCAACTTCATTCGATTCCCAATTTTTGTGGTTTTAGTGTCCACATTTTAGTCTAAAGAATATCTTGTGTAGACCACAACCAGCATACAAATTGTTTCGTTTTGCTCGCCTCCAAACATTGCTCACTCCAAGCAATATGGGTCAAAGGGGGGTGTGGAGGTTAGAGGTAAGAATTTTATGCATGTACTGTGATTGACAATTCTCCATTCAATGTCACAACAATTCTCAATTGAATATCCGTCTCATATGCAAGTGGGACTCTTTCATCAGGTTGTCTTGTTGTGCTGTTGCAACCAGCAAGCTGTGGGTGAAGATGGACTGAAGTACAGAAGGGTTTGCATGTAAAGCTTGTATAGTAGGAGAAAGCAAAAAGTAGAAGAATGATGATTTATAGTTTATACTGGTTCCAATTCAAAAGGCTTTTCATGACATGTTTTAATTATGTAATCGAACTTCTGAAATTTATATGAGATCAACAATGATCACAAACCCAATATGGTAAACCCCTTTTATATTCACAAAATTTTAGTTACATTCTTGTTTGTCTCTTTTTTTTTTGGGGGGTATCCATCCATTTTAGCAAGAAACACCATTCTTTAGAGTAACTATCATACTTGTTAGTAGCACACAATATTTGCAAAGCTTTTTTTGAAATGTGACTATAATGCGAGAAATCTAGGATAAATATTAGGGGTTTGTAAATTGTAATTCCCTTTGGCGATATTAGTGTCACTTTGTGTTCAAGTTGTGCAAACTAACAATAATGAATCGATTTGAAGAAAAAAAATATTATATGTATATATATATATAGACAAGAAAAAGATATGCAAACTTGCCAAGAAAGTTTAAAAAATTAATTAACAAAATCTAGTTGACAAAATATGCAAGCTAATAATTAAAGAGCTCAAACTTAATGTAGATTATCCCATTAAAACAAGTAGAAATCACAAGTTTCTTCCATGTATAGTAGAGCTTAGAATAAGCCATGTAGGAAATTTAAATAATTGACACCTTTATTCTAGCATAAAAGAGTTGTTTTTTAAAATACAATTGTCTGTAGTCACAATCTTGTAAGGGTTTATATGGAATGCAACTATACATGTTTAAATCACAATTCATTATTGTCACAAAAAAAGTGGTTACCAAGGGCGTGATTATAAAAGGGGTTTATTGTAGTTATGTTTCTAGAACAAGGGAATGGTTCTAATGCAAGTCAGATGACATTCTCTTTTACTTGTTATTTCATTTGTTTGTTGATTCAAGAAATCTGGACTTTATATGGAACATTGTAAACGCCAACCCTCTGATAAAAAGAAATCAAAAGCATCAACTATTTTTTGTCTTGAAATATTCAAAATTTTATTCCTAAATACTCCATAAATCGTTTGAGTTGGATAGTAATAATAAGCAATTCTAGTTTGGAGTTTATAGAGAAACTCTCCCCTCTCTAGCCCATTCTACACAAGCAATTTCAGCCCCATTAAGATGTCTTGCAATTTGTATTTTAATACCTCTCATATCTGTTTTTTTCGCCTATTTAGTAGGGTTTTTCATGGTTCTTCTATAAGAAACTCTGGTTTCTAGCCATAGAACAATATATTCTGCAACAATATTTGGTTCCCCATATGATTTTGGTACCTTTGTCAAAGTCATGTGAAGCTTACAATCCCCAAAATTTAGAAGATTTCATACATCAATTGTTAAATCCCTTGGCCGCCAGTGCTCATATCACTATAATGGGTTAGGTGAAGTCTTGAATGTATTGCCCCATTCCCTTCCTATTTCTCAAGTGTTTCAAAAGTACAAAATTTTGTCACAACTACAAACTCACATCCATAACCCCCACCACCTATAAACCCTGAACCCTAAACCCATAGATGGTTTCAAACAGAATATCTTCAAGAGGTTGCAAGGGTGATAAGAAAAGGTGACAACAAAACATCAACAACAATTCAGTTAAGTGTTGTCTTGTTTGATGCTAATTATGGCATATGAAAACTCACTATCCTGACAATGTTCCAAACTGCCTCAATAAATTGGTACAAACCCAATTCTGAAATTCCAATACAAGGACATTCTTGAATGTATTTTGTGCAATTACTTATGAATATCTGTGCTCTGATAGTATCAAGTTTTGCAATGTTGCATACCCTCCTGCTACTATCTTGATGAAGTCCTGAGACTCCTACCCTTGTCGTTGTCCAGCATGCAACAACTGGATCTACTCACAAGAACCGACAAAGAGTTCGTAATTCATTACCATTTCCATTCGTGAGATAGTAAAGCCTGATCAATTCATCTTCAGTTGGCTCCTTTGACGTTAACTTGCAACTGTGATAGTATTGAAGAGCTGTGCTAGCCTCAACAGGACTGTAGCGGGGATATTCAAATCGCACCCCCTTTGGAACACTGGGCAACTGCACTGGGAGCTTACCAACCGCATTGGAGTGGCAAAAGGCTGTCACCATCATTTCTGCAGACCCCTCCATTGATCTGAATGCATTCACCATTGCAAGCTTTTCAGCATGTATAGGTTTGCCAGCCCGCACTCCATACTGGCTGAATATGAACCAGCTGTTGTAATCATCAATCGCAATAAGTACAGGAACCTCCTTCACCAATGAAAGCTCTTGTCTCAACCTTACCACAGCACCTACACCAGCATGGGACATTGACAATCCCTTCTCCACCAAATGCTTCAAAGTCGCTCTCTCTGGTAATGAGATTTGCTGCAAACCCCTTGCACGTGGAACACCTGCTCCTTCTCCTAAAGGTATGGGGTCCAATATACGGCATGGAAGAGTGTCCAGCAATTCTGAATGACTCTTCAGGAAGCCCTCAAGAGCTGTCTGGGCGGTGACAGGTGTGTCTACAAGTCCTGTATCTTCATTTCTGTAATAAAAACTCCCCTGTGTCCAATCCTTTGCACTGGGGATGTAAAACACCAGCCAACCCTTGGCACGAGCCCAATGAACAAGTGTAGCAAGGGCAACACTCTTCCCACTCCCCACTGGTCCATCTAGTATATACTTCCTCCTTGGTCTTGTAGAGATGGCATATTGGGGAGGGAGATCAAATGCTGGCTTTTCTGCAATGCAGAAGTGTAACAGATTACATAGTTGCATTGTCCGTGTTCTGATAAGCAATGATTTCTGATTCGATACTTCAAACTCTTTCCTCAATCCTCTTGGTAGACCTTCACCAAAGTGCTTCAGAAGATCATCCTCACTGAATGTGAAATACTTGAGCATATCATTTGCAGTGACTTGAGAAAAACTTTGCACAGGCGTGAAAAGGGAATTGATCTCCTGATCACTCTTCTCAATCTGAATTCCATCCTCTATTTCTGGGTGCCTGTCACTACTGACTTCTCTCTCCAAATGGCCTTCTTCCTCTTCACCTCCCACCAGCACCCTCTCTTCCATTGATGCCATAGCGGAAATCCTCCTTCCATCAACAAAAAAAGGTCCACATACTGCTTCACAAGCTGCAAGATGTCCTGCAAGACTCCAGCCACACCCCGCGCTGCTGCTTCGAGCACCCAGCTGTTTCTCTACACTCCCCCCATGCTTTTGAGAAAGCTTAAACCCTGACAACTGTGATCCGAGCCACCCTGCACTCATCCCACCTTCTGGAAGAGTATGAGGAGGACACATCGTTGTACGAGGACGATGATCTCCTTCACACTCGACGTCAAGATTGGGAGTCTGCAAACTTGGTGAGATCTTAGGGTTGAGCGTTCGCAAGCGGAAAGCTCCTCGAGAGCTTCGTAGTATCGTGGATGCTGCCATTTTCCCCTCCACCCAACACGAAGACTACAAGAGGCCACACAATCAGACACGACATACAGATAGCAGCAATCCATGGCAACAATTCGAACTCCCTTCCCGGGGTGACATTTCCTTCAAGTTTTCACCACGGATTTGCAGCCGATGCAAGAAAACTCCTCGTCTTCGACCACCTGCAACAAACTTCTAGATGTGAAGCTGTATAAGGTCGAGATAGCAAACAGAAATCACAAAAGAAAACTGGCACTGAAAAAGACAGAAGGGCAGGAATGGTGCTTCAAGCTCGATTTGGGGAGAACTAGGGGTGCAAAATTCCAGTACCCATCACCCTAAAATCTCGAGACGAAAGAAGAACCCTAAAGTACGAGCTGCTGCTGCGTGTATTGAGCACAATTATTGGAATCGGAGTCTTTGATTGACGAGTTTAGAATTCGTACTTTGGCGTCGACTTCGAACTATGTTCATGGTTGAAGGCAGAGAGGCGTTTTTGGAGGAAGAAAGTACGAGGTTGTAGAGAAGAAGGAACAGAAGAGAGAAGGGGGACGGGGGTAATGGCGAGGTTGTCTGGCTTGCAAAGACAGGTGCTGTCTTTGTATAGAGCGTTTCTGCGAGCGGCGCGGAATAAGCCGTCTGAGGCACGGAGTCAATTGGAGCAGTTTGTGGCCGCCGAGTTTAGGAGGAACGCCATTGAAGTAGACAAGAAAGATTTTCAGACGATCGAGTACCTATTGCGACGGGGTAACAAACAGCTCCTCATGCTCCAAGGCACCGATGTCAACGGATTCACTTTCATGGAGCCCAGGTAACCATAAGTCTTGTGCCTCATCCCTACTCAATCCTCTCAGGATTATCGTTGCAGATGGGAAGAAAACTCAGAAGAAACTAAGAGTATTGGAGTAGAAAGAAGACACTTACTTGCTCAAACCCTAGAATTAGTGTGTATATAAGTCTTGTGCCTCATCCCTACCCAGCAGTCCTCTCAGGACTATGGTTGCAGATGGGAAGAAACTCAGAAACAACTCAGAGTAGTGGAGTACAAAGATGACACTTGCTTGCTCAAACCCTCGAACTTGTGTGTATATATGTCTTGTGCCTCGTGCCTACCCAGTCCCTCTGAGGAGTATGGTTGCAGATGGGAAGAAACTCAGATGCAACTCAGAGTAGTGGAGTACAAAGAAGACCCTTGCTTGCTCAAACCCTCGAACTTGTGTGTATTTATGTCTTGTGCCTCATGCCTACCCAGTCCCTCTGAGGAGTATGGTTGCAGATGGTAAGAAACTCAGAGAGTGGAGTACAAAGAAGACACTTGTTTGCTCAAACCCTAGAATTAATGTTGTGTAATATTTCAGTTGACATTCACATACACTACAGCACTTCAAGGCAAATTAACTCAAAATATTCTGAAAACACAAGGGAGAGAAATCATAGAGCATCATGGAGTTTTAGTTCAACCAATGAGTTGATGGAAGTTGGCATGTGGTTACACAGTTGCAAGATATGATCTGATGTTGACTTCGAACTAGCAAGTGCCTTTTGTGGTTTCAGTTGCTCTTATCTGATGCACAAGAAGATTGTAACATGTTACGGGAAGCCATACACTGTGTTGCCATAAAAGTGAGAGTAGGAAGTTCCTTTCAGGTGCGTACAACAGGAAATGGGTGATGAAATAAACAGGAACTTTGGGTGTGAGGTGCAAGCAGGCAATAGCAGCA
>Ga0209208_10008520_pt1 | contig 13660 bp, 4 predicted proteins | sample S1TSphfallax_3_FD_187694 | JGI IMG/M metagenome (GOLD analysis project Ga0209208, IMG submission 187694) | Host-associated microbial communities from peat moss isolated from Minnesota, USA - S1T2_Fd - Sphagnum fallax MG (SPAdes) (version 2) | ecosystem: Host-associated > Plants > Peat moss >...
AAGTTTGAGTCCTCACCAAGTCAAGCAACAAGCTGACCTTTTGAACTTTTTGAACTGAAGTCTCAAGTGCTAGGTTCTAACTAGTGTTGGGCATCTAAGTGTTGTGTAAATAGCCATGTTTAATCATGTATCAACAGTTTGCCACACAAATCATGAACTGCTTTGTGCACAGAAGTTCTAAAGTGAATCAGATTTGAGGTTTGGAAAATAGAGTCCATGAGAATTCAATCCTTTCAGTGCAGGGTAATAGGATCAGGGTGCATTACTAGAAGAAGGGGCTGAGTAAGGCAGCAGCAGAGCACAGCTTTGCCAACAGAACTTTGGCTTGCTTAAAAAGAGCTTTCACTCAAGCCCAAGCCAAAGTTCTTTTGGCAAAGCTGTGCTCTGCTGCTTTGCTGGATACTTTAGAATTCAAAAGGAGCAATTCAGGACAACTAACTCTTACAGGAGACACTAAACTTTCAGCAGTTTGGAACCAGCCATTACAACATAAGTCATCTAGAGAAGTGAAGAAACTCATGTAGAGTGTATGCATTATGCAGTGGCTCATTTTAGGCAAACACAACACTCTTGATGAGTTTTATAAAAATTGTTCCAATGTACATGGTTGTTATTTTTTTAAAAATTCATTAGTATAGTTTTTTATTACTAAATATTCACTCACTTATGAACACTCTCAAACTTAGCTCAAGATTTATATCAAAAGTCACTGATATCAAATGCTATTGTAATAGCATTTTTAAAGTCCTAAAATAAAATCCTATAAAGTTCAAACTCCAACTATTGAGAACATGTGTCTTAGGCATTATTTTTTTGAAATAAAAAATTAAAAAATAAAAAAATATATATCCATTCTAAAAGTACTCTTGAAAATAAGGAAGGTCCAATTTTGACCTTTCAAAGGTTCATAAGTTTTCTTTGGCTAAGGTTTTTTAGAAAATGATTTTGGATTTGATATTTTAGTTTCATTTCTTAATATATACTTAGTCACTATCAATCAATCATTTGGATCGAAAATCAACATCACTTCCTCAAGTGAAAACTTTTATAATAAAAAAAAAAAATCCATATTTCAAAAGTCCATTACTAACCATGAATGTATTATTTTCAAAAATAAATTTTATAAATGTTTTCATAATCAAGTTGACAATTTAAAACAATAATCAATTGAGAACTAATAGGCTCTGTATGTTTCTATATCCATTTAAACACATCAAATTTTACAAAATTCCATAATGTGATGCTAAAAGTGACTCTCCATACCTTGCATTTACTTTGAAGCCATATACACAATCCTAAATGGATTCCATCCATTGAAACCAAATATGGGAACTTGTTGAACTTCCTATTGGTAAATAACCAACTTTCAACACCAAGATCAAAATACAAGCTAATTTGAGTGTCAAGTTGATGAAACTACTCAAAAACTAAAAACACACAATCATTTGAAGCTTTAACTCGGGGATGACACTTAATGTTATTTTTGTGACCTACATGCATCAAACAACTATTTTTGAGGGGTTATTAAGTTTTGGATTTATATTTCCCCCCACCCTATTATGATCTAATTTTTTAATATGCACGTATTTTAATCACCCTATATTTATTTACATATTTTTTTGGCATCCAATTTGAATATCTTATATTAAATTAAAATTTTAGTTTTAGAAAATTTGGAGCTAGAAAAGTTTGGAATTGAAAGCAAAAATGAAACCATGGGGTGCAAGCAAGATATTTTGACCCTACTTGTTACCTTGTTTTCTACTTGTAAAGTAAAGAAAAATAGTTTTCAAATTTTTTAACTTTGTAGCATCTCAAATCAAATGAAACCTCTAGATTTCCTCATTGGCATCTTTAGCTTCCCTCTATCTTTTCAAAAACAATTGTACCATATCATTTGGACTTAGAAGAAAACCCCAAAAGTATACCCAAATATTTTGTTAGTTTGTGAGGTTTGGGGATGAGTTTAATTATGAAAAAAAATCCATTGACCAAAAAAAGGAAAACAAACGTTCACCACATCAATATTGAGCGTTGAGAAAAAAAAAACTATTATTTTGCAAAAACAATTGTATGGTTTCAAGTACTTGAAATCTACTTTTCAAATTATCAAAAAATTATAGGTCCAATTCAAGTACTTGCAAGTGCATTGAAAAAACATAATTATATCAATTTAACTTTTGAAAGCAATGCCAATAGTAGTTAAGAAAAAATGTACCAAAAAATGATATTATTTTCACAAATTCATCTATTTGTACTTTTTATTTGGAGACCCCTAATTTTTACATACCGGAGCTACTTTTGGGCTACTTTATCATGTTTTCACCCATGGAATGTAATTGGAATGAAAAAAACTGCAATTTACAAACTTTTAGTAGTCACAAATTAATTAAAACATTATTTCACAAAAATTGAGCCTACTAACAACCAATACCTTAAATCTTTAATGCACATGCTATTTTTTTTTATAAATAGTATTATTATTAGATATTTACATATGTGTTATATTATTATAATTTTATTTTCAAAATATACATAACTTTATTTTTGAATTGATCAACTTATAATTTTTACACAACAACCAATATATTGCAACCTATATTTTTACTCACGTATTTTCTACTTTTGTGGAGTAATATTCCCCCTATGGGCTTTAAATGAGAAGGTTTTTATTATGATGAGACATTTGCACCTATTGTGAAATGCGCATCAATTAAATATGTCATAACATTTGTAGCAAACAAGGAATTGATTTATTATCATGTAGATGTTGAATTTATTTTAATATAATGGAAGTCTATATGACACAACTTGATGGTTTTGTTAAGAAAAATTATATACATATTTGAAGTATGTAGATTTATTTTAAGCATTATGTGGGTTGAAACAAGCATGAAGAGAGCCTGATAAACCAAAATAGATTTTTACTTCAAAGCTCAAGGTTTTTGCTAACTAATGCATATTATGATATTTATTTTGTCAATGAAGATGATAGACAAGTCATTTTCATTTTACACGTGGACGATTTCCTACTTACAATGTGTGATCATACCAATAATATATAATGGCTCAAAACTCAACTCATGAAGGAATGACATATTTCGAACTTGTGAATCTATATTTTGTTATTGAGCTCATTCACCTACCCATAAGAATTTACATCACATAATGTTAATATATCTAGAAAACATACGATAAATTTGGATTGATGAATTGTAATCCATAATTTTTACTTTTGAATTATGAATAAACAAAAGTTCTAACATATATGGGATCACCAAAGGTGGATAATACTTTGTATCACCAAATGGTAGGACTTTTATAAATTTGACAACTATTTGTTCTAATATAGTTTTTGTAACTAGAATAATCAACATATCCACATCAAGGCCTAAACAAACCAATCTTGAAGTAGCGAAATAGATTTTCAAATATGTAAAAAGAGTTGTAGATTATATAATCATTTGGTTGAACAAAGAATAAGAAATGTCTTAAATGGATTCATCAAATCTAATTGGGTAGGTGATAAGGAAACAAAACATTTAAAAATTGGGCACATTTTTAAACTTGGAAACAATGTTGTGACATGGTATTATAAGAAATAACCTATAGGGTTTTTTTCTTTTATTGAAGCAAGTACTAGGTATTCTTTGAGGAACCGAGGAAAAAACTTGGTTGCAAAGTCTTCTTCTAGAATTCGAAGTTATACATTTATGTGATAATTATAACAACATTAAGATAACTAAAAACATGGACTTTCATGCTTGAACCAAACATACCAAGACAAATTATCATTATATTCATGAAAAGGTTTAAGACCTAAAAAAATAGATCTAATGCATTTGCCCATTAGAGAGTGAAGAGTTAACATATTTGCAAAACCCCTAAACTAGGAGTTTAAAGCCCTAGTAGCATCATAAAGAAGGAAAATATAGATTGAACAAATATTCACATTACAAAATTTCAAATTGTTTCTATTAGTGGTAATTGCTTGCATTACAATTCATGGTGGTATGTTGGAACTTTGGAAGGAGCCACATGCATACAATGATGGAGCTTGACCCATATTATTTTGAACCATTTTTAGGAGTTTAAAACATAAAACCTTGAAATTCAAATGAGTTGAAGGAGAATAGTAAGTTGGGTATGATGAAAGGTGTCAAATTTTAAAAACAAACCTAGACTTATGAATCATCAAATAGTTCATTAACTTGAAAATCAAGACTTTTGGAACACTTCATGATTCTTTGATTGGTAGATAAATTTCTTAGGCAATAATTATCCTCCTTAACTTCTTTGTATGGTTGTGATTAGTTACTAATCATGATTTTATGGCTACCTTTTTTGTTTTCTTTTTTCATAATAGTCTTACAATATCTTTTGATATAGTTTACTTTACATTTCTTCAATAAGTGCCAAAACTTGGTCAATAGTAGGGGGACTATGGGAACTAACAAGCATATATATATATTGGAGATGAACTTTAAGAGGATAAGATCTATGATATTGGGAGGGCTTGGGTAGGATCTAGGAACCCATTATATCAAATAATAATCCAATCGAACTACTATAACAAATTTAAAGGACGTAAGAAAATCTAACATTACAATAATGAAGATTCAAAATTCCAAGCCCCAAATTGAAGTTACTTAAGATTATTGCCATGTCAAACAATCACACGTATAGTAAAGGCACTCTAATTTCATACATCATTTATGATATACTTTGCATTTCTCAATCCAAACACACATTGTTCAAAGCTACTACAATCACAACCTTCTAATTTCCACACATAATTCTTCTTAGTCTATCACATACACATTTCCAAGTTCTACTCCAAGAACATAAAAACCTCTCTCCTCTCCCCCAAAATCTTTTTGTTTTAGGTAATAAGCCACTTACTATATAAGTGGGCTACCTTTATACCTAAGCCCACATCTTTCTCTTCTCCAATGTCTCCATTTTCACCTAGTCTTGTATTATTATGACAACACCTCCTAGATCAAAGGGAAGTGGTTGGCAAGTCAACCCAACTTATGCAACTAACTACCTAAACTTGTTCTATTGCTATAGTAATTATGGTAATTTTTTCCCTCTTTAACAATCTCACTTGAATCTAGAGGTTACACCTTGTAGTTACAAATGTTGAACAACTAGTTGGTTTCAATTTTGGTTAGAAAAATTGAATTGAAATTGAGTTTGATTTTTGGAATTAGTTTTAAAACAAAAATGAAATAAGAATTAGAACTAGGACAAGCTTCTAATGTTATTTATGTTGATCCATAATTAAAACTATAAGAAGAATTTTATTTTGAAAATAAGGGTTTTAAAATGTGGGGCTAATTGATAGTTAACCATTGGTTTGGAATCCAAGCAAGCCATAATTGAACCAAATCCAAGTTTGATTTTCAAAAATGGCACTAGAACAATTTTTGTTTTAGAAAAATTAGACCCATAACTAGATTCCCCATGCCATTTATGGGGAATTAAAACCAAAATCAAAACCATTTTTATTTATTTATTAAGAACCAAAATATTATTTTTTTCACAAAAATAAAAATTGCCCAACAATGGTATTAACCAATGTTGGTAAGTTTTAGGTTTGGTTTTGGTCTTGAGTATGGTTCAAGTATCAAGGAAATTAGACCAACAATTCTTCCTTTAACCAAGATTGAAGTTTGAATAAGATTGATGGTCTTGCCATTGAAACAAATTCAACATGCATTGATTCATTGAGGTTTATTGTTGGATCACAAGGTTTTGGGTTTAGGGTTTTGTGGTTTTTTTTTTAATTGTTATTTTGCAGCGCCTTTCGTGGCTAGGCTTTTCATAACCCTTTCCAAATGACCTCCAATGGTGATGGCTACTTGAAACTTTTTTGAGCAATCTTCTTCCATTCCCCATCGTGGTGAGACTTCCCCCTTTTATATTTTTTTTTTGATTTTTCTTTTTTTTACTTAATAGTTTTATAACTTGTATTCTTGAATTTGTTGCAAAACTAGCATGGGTTTTTGGTCTTTATGGAATGTTGCAAAGTTACACATGTGAATGTCCCTATGTTTTGGAGTAAAAGACACACAATTTTGGAAGTTGGAAATTTTTTGTGTGTAAAATCATTATAATGTGTTTGTTCACCTAAGACAAGTTTCAGTCAGTTGTTGACATTCATGCACTTCGGTATTGTGTGAACAATCCTTTTCATTTCTTTTAAACCTTAATCTTTCACACAAGATGTTCTTGAAATAAAGTTGCATACACTCATGTGCAGCAAATACCAAGTGAATCCCTTAATTTTTAATCTCAAGGTCATCTTTATTCTTTGAAATTCATAGTTCATTTTGGTGATGAAATTTTTCCTTAAATCCAATGATGTTGTTCAAGTAAATCATCCTATTCAATTGGCATTTGTGGATGATCTTGGACTTTACATTGCTAAAGGCATAGGCCATTGGCTTATGTTGAAAACACTTGGTTGAAGCGGATAGTTATGCATCAAAATCCCAAAGTTGTTTTTCCTTTTCATCATTAGATTGTTAAGGATTTTTCGCCTCAAACCCTTGCAAAAACAATGGAAAACCATGTTTTTTTAGCCTTGACATCTTGTATCACATGCACCACATCCTTTGACTTGTGGATGTCATGGTCAAGGTTTGATACATTTGCCATGGTAGTTAGCTTTATTGATCATGCATTGGCATTTGGTCCATGTAATAGTTAGAATTTTTGAAATTTAGAATACCACAAGTGTTAGCATGGTTGAATGAGTGAATTACATGTTCTACTAGGTTCCTTTGGTTCGATAGACAAAATCATTGCCGACATCAAGGATGAGGGGTCCAACCTAACATCCTTCACCATGGCTTCACCATTAATGGTAACTTGTTTTTTCCTTTGAAACTTGCCACTCCTTTCATTGGTTCTTGTTTTGGGCATGTTATGTCTAAAGCAACATAATATGCCATAAACAATTCTAAGTTATGTAGTGGCTTCATCAAAGTCCACTTGAAGGAAACACAAGTTGTTTTACAGAAAACCATCACTTGGACAAAAACATTTGCTAAAGGCTTGCAAGAATGGAAAAAGGCATGCATATGTGTTGTTCTTCCTACTAGGAAACTTAAGACATTTGTGAAAACATTTGGAAAAACACTTTGCTTCACATGTGATACTTTTCTAAAAGAATTTACAATATATGGATGTTATTTCAATATGTTATGGGTGGTAGGTTGTTGTTCATTTATCTTTAAAAGTGCTTATTAATAAAACTTGGGCAATAACAAAGACAATTGGTGAAACCTTGATGATAATGGTTAAACAATGTGTGCTTAATCAATCTTGAGATTATTTACTATAATTTGATGCCCTAGTATTTTCATTTTCCTTGAGCACCACCATGAAAATGGAAATTTGCAAGAAATCCAATATGAAAATCCATCTTTCATTCAAGGTGATTTTTAGTTGGAATTGGTTTATTTCAAGCTCAGGGTGTGGGACTAGGTTGTTTCTTGCTTTTGCTACAAGAGCTCACAACATGTTAGTAATTATCATGTTAGGCCCTCGATTCAAAAGCATAAAAGTTTTGTGTGAGTTTGTGAGGAATGATGTAGTGGCAAAAGGAACTATGAAAAAATATGATCAAAACATCATTCTACCCTTGTTGTTGCAAGTGTACTCTCACCTTAATCTTGTGAATGCACCAATAAAACACATAACCAACTTGGATGAAGATGATTTCTTTGGGTAACAAATTTTTAATGAACATATGATATTTTCTACTTTGAAAAATGAGTTACAACTTTTCAATTTTTGGCGTGTGAATGTTAAAGAATGTGAAAACCCACTTGCATGGTGGGAAGGACATGGAATTCAATTCCCAAATGTGGTTTTTTTTGCCAGCCAAGTGTTCGAGATTGTGTGGTTTCAAATTGAGACATAAAAAATCTTCAACATTGGAAGTGTAATCACAAGTTTTCATCAATCCAAACTTGGAAGTGAGAATTTATATTGCCTTGTGTGATGATTGCCAAAAATTAACTTAACAATGATTCTGAAACGTCTAAGGGAAGCCATGAGTCTTTATTATTAAATTTTTTTCCTCATGAAGAAAACATCATTGATGAAAACAAAACCATAATTGAAAAAGAAGGCTACTTTGAATATGCATAACATCAATTGACAGTCATTGGTTTTTTTCAACTTTTCAACTTTTCATAACCAAGAATTCATGTATTGAATAATTTTGCAAGCAAGTGATTCTTTTTGTTTTTTTTCTATAATGTTGTTGCAAGCATGGATGGTATTGTGTTGTTGAGTATGGTTTTGCAACTATTTTAATCGTTTCAAAATATAAACTTATAAAGATTGAATAGAGGCAATCTTGCAAAATGTGAAGGTTTTTGCAATGCCTTCAATTTTTGGAAAGTTTATTGCTATCTTGCCATGTTGGACCTAGATTGGGTATGCATTATGCATGTGTATAAATCATGTTTTTTATTTTTCATTCTAAAGTTGACAACAAATTTGGGTTGCTACCATGCATTCAATTCTCACCTCTATTTTTACTATCATAATGCTATGTTTGGGGATGATTACCATGATAGTTTCAAAATGGATGGTAACATGCATTGGGTAATGTTGACATAGCCCCAAAATGAAAGGTATGTTAAAATGAAAGTTTGTCATAGCTTTTGAAACATCAAACGGTATATTTGATTTATTTTGTGAAAAAAGTTAATCATCATAATCAAAATTAGAACTAATGATTATGCTCACATAGAAAAACAAATGAAGGAAAATTGAAGGTTTTTTCAAAAAGCTAGCACTAGCTAACACTGGTATTCACTTTATCATAGAGACCTAAACAATGAAAAAACATCACCCACATCCCAGTCAACTTCACTGAAGAAGTGATCAAAATGCAATACCTACTTAAAAAATCTTATTACCGTAGTACTTGGGCAGCTTCAGGCAGAAATTAAATTATTTTCAACTTTGCTGAAAAATTCAGCCCTTTCTACTGAAATTTTCAAAAACACATTCAAGTTGCTAGCCAATTTTGGACCAAGGTCTTGCTTGACCAAATTAGTTACTTTACATCCATTTGACCATTAACACACTGAACTATCTTTAAAATGCTAATGAATTTTATTACATATATTACACATATGTTGAAATTTTAATAATTAAAAAAGTAGTTATTGAACCAGAAATTATAGATTAAATTAATTATTTGGCAGAGAATTGCTAAAGCTGCCTAGGTTCTACGATATGTAGTATTTCCAATTACCATTGTACTAGTGCTTATTGGGCAAAGTATATATTGTCAATGATGCACCTTTCTTCATGAAACTCATTTGATTATTAAATAAATGAAAGATCTAAATCTTTTTTCCAAAAGCTTCTAAATAATTATATAGACCTTTCCAAGTAAGGATCCAATTGTTAGTTTTGAACCCCTAACTATGTAATGAGAGTGATCATGATTCATGAACCCTTCAATTAAGGATTTAAGGGCCCAAACATTGATGTTTTTGTGTCCATCACTTGTAACAAATTAGCTTAAGTTATCAATTTTTGTTTGAATTTTAGAAAAAAAATGTATAAGAATATCATTGTGCTTAGGGGTTTCCCTTTGAGAAACCAAGCACTTGTGCTTGTGTATAACAAATTGACATGATCCTTATTTGTAACGTAGAGATCAAAATAAAACCCCTCGATGAAGTGCACTAATTCATTATGGATGACACATTCCATATATATGGTTTACCATCAACTCCTTTACTAACATTTTCTTGCGGCCTCCCTTGTAAACATCAAGAAAAGTTTGGAGCAATTATTTGCATATCTGTGCCTTGTTATGCCAAGGTGAACAAGGCAAGGTTGTGGGCTCAAGTGGTGAGGTCATTTTGAAAGATTTTAAGGTCTAATAAATTAAGTCAATGTTGAAAATATGTGATGCATTTACATAAAAATATTTTCATTATATCATTTTAATATTTTGCTAAATTTGAAATGAATCTAATGAATATAAAACATCCAAATGCATTTTGTAAATTTATTATATTTGTGACATTCAAAAAGGTCCCAACCTTTTGAAATTCATGGTTTATGGTCAATCAAGTTTGAAGCAAAAACTTGATAATAGATATGACACTAAGAAAGTCATTATTAACATGCTATAACAAAATGGGCTTGCATTGCAAATTGCACAAGACACCTAATATTTTTGGGTTTCTCAAATGTTTTATGAGCTACTAGGAAATTGATACACATCATCCATTACAAATGTTAGTTTCACAAGAATATGCTATTTGGACCTTTAGAAAACAAGGAACATTATAACAAAGTATTCCGCTAATAAAATCATGTATATTTGGGATGTCTTTCTGGATGTGGTGGCATGTGGTTGGCTTTTCATCAATCTCCTACCCTTGGGTTTTCTCCACATTGTCAGTTTTACCTTATTTTGCTTGAAAATAATGAGTACACAACCTCCATACAAACTAAGACCTACCAATGCAACTATTAATGATAATTAGTTTATATTTGAATGAATCCACATAGACAAATAAATGTTTATTCACAATTAATGTAAAAAAACCATTGATCCATTGTTTGTGTTTATTATTGATAGTTGTCAAATAGTAATTTAACATATAGATTACAAGTGGTTGTGGTTTCAACATGATGGATGTTTCTTACACTAGGCAACCCACTATAGTTGGTGTATTGATTCCCAAGCATAAATATAGACAAATCCCTCCTACAATTGTTGGATGAAAGGCAGAAAGTGCCACACTCTATATGTTCTATCACCTTTTTGAACAATCTTCAGGTGGAGCCATGGGGAGATGGGTCATAAAAACATAATTTAAAAACTTTGGAATGCGTATATTGTGTCTCCAAGGGAAGGGAGAATAATTTGTTGTTGCATGCACCAAACAAAAACATAATAGCGTAGCCGAGGAAACCGTTTTCACATTGAGAAAACAAATAGTAATTATTTTTCAAAAAATGAATTCGTTTTTTAATTTTGAAATTATACAATTTTCCATCATCTACTATAATATTGTGATATGACTAATGAAATTATTCAGAGTGTAGCCTATGATAATTATGATGATTTTCAACATGTCAACTTCCTATTTTTCACAAAATTTCATTTCATTCTTTTGAGAATTATATAATGACGAAACTGACCTTAGGGTAAGGTAGTTGGAAATTTGTGGGTGGGCATTTGGATGGCAATGAAACCCAAGGTTATAATTCAGCTACCACATATTTCTATCTAAATCCATGTAAATTTGACACAATTTTCAGCACATTAAAAGGGCCAAACTTAGCCCTTACCAACTAAACTGTTTGACTATAGGTGCCAAAAAAAAAAATCCAATTTTTGTTCTTTCAATGTCTTTTTTCCAAACTCAAAAGTGAAAATTTTGATGTCTATTGAAGCTAAGGTGATTAAGAATCTCTTTCATAAAACCATAGGTATGGCATTCCTTTGGAGGTGGCATCTTTGCAACAAAGTTGGTGTGATAAAAAAACCTCCTTTTTGAAGTGCGATCCATGCACCTTTGCAACATTGTTGATTTGAGTGGTGACCCATCATCTCAAAGCCATTATCAACTTAGGATTCTTAAGCAAAGTTGGGATTCCTAGGTGAAGAGATCCCATGTGTACATGCTAGCTAGACCTCACGAGTCACACCACCTCGAATCTACCCAAAAAAAAAAACTAATCATGACCCTCTTTTGGGGGCCCGGCCAGTGGGTTTTGGAAGTCATCAGATTACATCTCCGAAGCATTCAGAAGCTCCAAACATGGCCAGCCAGCCCATCATATCTGGAGTTGCATCAATCTTGGTGCCTCACTTTGTCAGCATGTATGTAATTGTTTAGGGTTTTGAGAGAGCAAGGACAGCAACCCAATTGTTCCGAAAGGAGAAGAAAGAAAAAGTAGAGGGAGAAAAGGGCTCCCCTTTTGTGCTTTGATTTGATGCTGAGGAATTGTTTGTCTGCAAAGAGTTAAAACAGAAGAGGAAGACAAGTGTCTACAATTGGTGCAATTTTTCCTGCATTACAATTTACAATGGGGGTGAGACTCTTTCATTACTTACTTTAGTACCTTGGCCAATTCGACACTAATTACATTAGTTTCAGAAATGTTGAAAATTTCAAAATTAATTAATTATTCGATGGACATGTGTTGAAATGGCCAAGGTATTACAGTATTAGCACATACAAGGCAATGATTTTTTTAAAAAAAAAAGTTTTGTAGTGTAACAGATTGGCAAGCTTCACCAGACGGATTTTCACTTAATTGGCCAACACTTTTGTATAGGACCATTCAAACTATAGCCAGTAGACAGAACTTGGCAACTTGGCAACTTCTTTTCAGAAAAAAACACAAAATGAGGCTCATGTGTAAGGTAAGGTTCTCTCCTCTCCTCTCCTTCTCACACAAAAATCACAGCTGTTTCAAAATTTCTATGAGATCTTTATCCTGGGTAAGGACCTCTCAATTGGGCCGATTCTGGGAATTCGGATCCCAGGAGTCAGTCAAGTAGCACCACTTTACTTTGACTTACATTTGTTTGTCAAGTGGTGTTTGCTAAATAAGTTGAATTGCTTGGCCAGCTGCAAACAAAACAAACAGTAAGGCTAAAGCTTTTTGGGGAGTTGTGTGGAATACACAATCAAATCCACAACAACCTCAAGCCTGGGTGTGGGCAGGAAGTCGGTTGCGCCACTGCCAGTGTGCAGCTAGCTAGCTAGCTGTACACAACAATCCACGCGCCTGCGTGAGTAGGTACCACCGATCTCAGTTATGGGCACAAAGAAAAAAGTATGGACTGGTGGCACTTGGCTTGCTCAATTGTGTGAGTGCACAAATTTCTGACCATCGTCGCTCTTCCATGTTGAATATTGAAAGGTGAGGTGTGTGAATGTTTGAACTTCGAATGCACAGTAGCTAAGGGCTGCTGTCAACTCTGCTCTCCAAAGTGAATGATTGGACCAACGCTTGCCCATTGCAAAACAAAGGGTTAATGATATTTAGATTCATACCTATGTCCTTCCATACCAAGATACATACCGATACTATATACCCAAGTTGGTCCTTGTATGGCAATTATATAACATTAGTTATATACATACTTGGTATTGAGACTGCTTTAATGTTGATATCAGGTTGGTATTATGTTAGGTCCTTCATAGTTTGGTACTTTGTATAAGGTTGGTATTATGTTAGGTCCTTCGTAGTTTGGTACTTTGTATAAGGTTGGTATTAGTGATGCAAGATCGGTCAATACCAATATACACTTCAATATTATATATCAAGGTTGGTCCTTATGTAGCTATACAATGTTGCTACCTATATAATTTTGAATATCCCTCCGAGAAAAGAGGAGAGATTTTACATTTTTCTCATTACAAGTGGGTGAGATTTTACACTCTATTCCTCATGTCTCCCAACTTAATGCCCACAGCCCATTTTCAGGGTGAAGAAAAAGTAATGGAGTGGAGATGAAAAATGAAATCTCTTGATGAATAAGAAGAAGATCCCCTGAGCAATTCCTAATTTCCTTCCCAGTTCTATGTAAAGCCCTCCATTAGTAGTGTACTCATTTTGGGCTAAGGCCTTACATATGCAGTAGTGC
>Ga0209208_10008521_pt1 | contig 13660 bp, 13 predicted proteins | sample S1TSphfallax_3_FD_187694 | JGI IMG/M metagenome (GOLD analysis project Ga0209208, IMG submission 187694) | Host-associated microbial communities from peat moss isolated from Minnesota, USA - S1T2_Fd - Sphagnum fallax MG (SPAdes) (version 2) | ecosystem: Host-associated > Plants > Peat moss >...
CCGTGGTGTGTCTTGTGGTCCAAAGTGCCCGTGGCTTGTCCCAACACCCAAGGGTGTCCCGGAATGTGAACTAACCACGTGGGTGGTTTGTTTTGATGCAGATTCATGCTTGATCTACTAAATCTTCTTCCTAGTCTAATCCCTGGGCTCCCAACTCAACCCTCTACCCCTTTCTAGAGTTGGAAGCCGGGAGCGCCCTTCCGAGTCCCTCTTTCCGCAACTACACTTTGGTGAACCCTTAAGTGGGTTCACCCCGGGACTTGGGAGTGCGTCATCCTAGGACAAAATGACATTTGGGTGCTGGTCAGTGGCTAGGCATAAAAAATATTATAAAAGGGAAGTTGGTGGTTTCCCCCAAGTTTAAGCTATGGTGAATCTTGTGAGTCTATGTTTACCCATGGCTCGTTTGTGCACCAAAGGTGTTCTAGTTATGCACTAAGCAACTTGTTTGGTTTGTGCAGGTTTGTTTAAGTAATTGATTTGCTTGTCAATCTTCCTAATCCTTATCTCAAAGTTCCAACACGCTCTTTTACCTTTGAAGTGTTGTAAGCCAGGGAGCGCACCTCAACTCCTTCCATTGCCATCACCTTAGGACTCGCAATTGAATCCATCAAGGAGCTTGGGGGTGCGTCATCCAAGTTGGGAGTCTTGAAATTCCCGAAATTAGCACTCTTGCAATTTGGAAGCCTATAACTTCTTGTGGAAACCTTTGATTGAATCGAGATTTAAAATAAACTTGTAGCCTTTGTCGAAAGTTTTCTAACGATATGTCACATGCCACTTGCATGCAACAAAATCAAGGCAATTCCTAACTTTTAGTGGTCGAAAGTCAAATTGGCATTTTGATTCTCGACCTTTCGATTCCCAGCCCTTCATTTGGTCATAATTTATGTTTTAAATACCCAAATGGGTCATGTAAGCCTATTTTAGACATCTACGTTCTAAGAACTTTCCAATGGTATATAATTTTTTTCAATTCAATGAATTTTGACCTTTGCAATCGCCTTTTAAAGATTCAAAAGTCAATCGGGACTTTAACTCCCAAAGTGGGAGTTCACTTGAGAGTGTGTGGGTTCATTCCTTCACACTTTCCTACATTCCCAAGAACATGAAATGTAACTCCCAAGTTTCACTCTTGGCCTGCACCTGTGTAAACCTTTGCTTTGGTCACAAGCCCAAGGTTAGGGTTGTGACAAATCATGTAGTGATGGAAAGTTTATGATTGCCACACAATTGGCAATGGAAATTTTTCAATTGTTGCAAGCTTGGTGATCAAAACGGGCCCAATTTCGATCTTGCATAAGCGTACCATGAATAACCCAAAAATCCTTTTGACTTAGGTTGACCTTAGGTTGATTTAGATTGACTTTATACTAACATGATGTAGGGGTGTGTTTGTGTCCAAATGCGTCCATCACATTGTGATAAACACATGGACAATGTGACAACCTTGCTTTTAGCTTCCACAATTTCCTTCAACTATATAATTTTTCAAATTATGTTTCATCATTTTTTTTTTCATTTTCAAGTTTTAGAGCTTTTTCAATTTTAGATCGTAAACTAAAATTTACTTTAGACTTTTTTCCATATTATTTGTTCCATGACAATTTCATTTACCAAAATATCACAAATTTCAGTTATTTTATTTTCATTTTTTGATGATTGTTCCATTTTTTAGTTTTCACAAAAGATTTAATAAAAAAAAGTAAACAATTCTATTCTACAATAATTATCTTTAAAATAAATACAATTACACAAAAAAACAAACCAAAAATTACAATCCAATAAAATGAGGTTTGAAGGTTGAAAAAATAATTATAAACATTTACAAAGCAAAAGAGTTAAGGGTAAGAAAATGAAAAAATATGGTGTAAGAAATGAGTGAAGAATGTCTAAGATTAAGGTTCAGATTAATGTTTATGAATATCCATATGCAAGTCCAAGTGTTAAAAAACCTTCAAAATAAACAACCAAAAAATTAACCACATAAACAAGAAAATTAAAAAATGACAAACAAAACATACAAAGCACATACAAGAATGCAAGAAAAGAAAAACATACAAGGAAGAAAAGAAAAATGCAAAAAAAATAGTTACCAAAATCTAAAGGTTGATGCACACGCCTCTTATGTCCTATTTCTTGCACAAACAGGTAAAGGGGAAATATCAAGCCAGAGGGCAAGCTTGAAGCTCAAAGCAAACAAACAAGTGTTGGAACACTGGAATAGGTGTTTGGTACCTAAACCAAGACATGGAGGCAAGTAGGTGACAATGGAAGAAGTAAGCAAGCAAAAGTAGGCACAACAAACAAAGGAAGCAAAAGCAAACAATGAGCAACAAGCAAATAGGCAACATGTAACAAGTAGGTAGCAAGCAAGCAAAATAGGTGGGAAGCAAGCAAGCAAGCAAGCAAGCAACGAGTAGGTGAAGTATGCACAAAGGCAATGATGAAGTAGCAAGTAGGCGGAGCAGAAGCTGGTGGTGATGAAGGTGCTTCAACTCAAAGAAAAAAAATGACCTCAACTAGCAATAACACATAAACACAACAAAGAAGCAAAACAAAAATCCTTTCTAGGCTTGGAAGATGCAAAGCCATTTTTGAGAGCTTTTTAATGAGAAAACAGGAAACGAAAGAAACAGGGAATGAAAGTGAGGTCCTTTTATTTTGAGATGAGAAAAAAAAACGGCAGTTGGGCACGGCCCAACCCTAAACCCTAATTGCATTGACTTCTTCAAGAAGCTCCTACCTAATTTAACACCTAAGCCCTTACACCTACCACCTAACCCCCTAGTTGAGAAGTGGATCTTATAAAACAGAAAACATAACCCAATTTTCAATTTGTTGAAAAAAGGATAAAAATCTTAGCCTCGATCTCTTATGAGAGAGAACCGAATGTCAGGATATCAATCAGGAGATCAGTTTAAGTGATAATCAGAGGTTTTCGATGGTTGAAGGCCAGGTGATACCCAGTGCTCCTTGGGATACTCCCCCAACACTGGACTATACGATAAGGGGTTGCATGTATATTTGGGAGGTGGTATGTGAGCAATATTTATTATGGCTAATAATCAGCAACATGCGCGGACGCAGACGCACACCACTCCAACGCACGCACACACCCAACGCGTACGTGAATTCCACAGTTCAATGGTGTTGCAGATTGAGCTGCTGTTAACGAGCTCTCGGGAGAAATAACTTTGGTAGACACAGAGAGAGAGACAGAGACAGAGAGAATTCCACAGTGATGGTGTTGCAGATTGAGCTGCTGTTAATGAGCTCTTAGGAGAAATTGTTGTGAGAGAGAGAGAGAGAGAGAGGAAAGCACAAGATGTGGGGGAGCATATGCACTGGTGGTAGGAGTCACGACAGCCGAGACAGAAGAGACGGTTGTTTTCTAGCTAGCTAGAGAGGGTCAAAGTTGGTCGTGGGGACGACCGGGAGGGAGTGAGGAGAATGGAGGTTGTGGGAGGAGAGGCTGGTGGAGGCGTGATGCAGGCTGGAACCACCTGCAACTCATGTGCGGATTAATATTTCTACCAGCAGCTAATTCCAAATTACAAGCTAGGGAAAAAGCTAGGGGTCGTTCGGGAAGGTGAAGGCAACGGAGCGCATACTGACGGGACTTCAAGTGGCCGTCAAGATTCTGAATCGGCGCAAGATCCGATCCGTGGACATGGAGGAGAAAGGTACACAAATTGTACACTAGAGTTCTTAGAGCTGTTTCATTATTGATCACAATGCGACACTTTGCCAAAAAGTTGCGACGATCACCGTGAAGATCCCATCTCCTCCTTCCACCTCCTGCTCCTTATAGCAAAGTCTGGTGAATCATCATGTAGATTCTCATTTCGTACTTGTGTGCATGCATACATGAATGAATGAGCTTTGGGATTGATTTGCTTAATATGTGAAATTGTACGTACAGTGCGACGGGAGATTAGGATACTGCGCTTGCTTATGCACCCACACATGATGTACGAGGTCATTGAGACGTCCTCAGACATCTTCGTCGTCATGGAGTACATCAAGTCTGGTGAGCTCTTCGACTACATCGTCGAAAAGGGTCGCTTACTAGAAGACGAGGCCCGTCGCTGTTTCCAACAGGTAGAGCTTTCTGTCTGTCTCATTCTTCCCACATTGTTTACATCCTGAAGTCCTTGTCAAGCACCCTTCAAGCACAGTTTTACAACAATGGCTATTGTTTTCACCACATGAAACTGAACTATGTTTGTATGTATCTCTTGATCTATCGGGAGGAAGGAAGGAGTGATGGGTGTTGATGGACTTTGACTGGTATGGCAAGCTGCTGCAGATCGTGTCTGGAGTGGAGTATTGCCACTGGCACAAGGTGGTGCATCGTGACTTGAAGCCTGAGAATCTGCTGCTTGATTCCTCCATGTGCAATGTTAAGATTGCTGACTTTGGGCTCAGCAATGTCATGTGCGATGATGGCCACTTGCTCAAGACCCACTGTGGAAGTCCCAACTATGCAGTTCCTGAGGTAGCTAGATTTTTTTTAAGCAATCAGATGATGAAACTCCCTGAGCTCTAGTGAGATCTCAGCTTCCTTCATGAGTTTTCTGGATGGTAACAGCTGCTGGAATTGAATCATCTGTGAATCCTCTTTGTCTTCAATGGTTTCTAGGTGTGCAAGATTGGGGCTTGGGAAGAGATTTGGGTGTGGAGAACTTATTTCAGTAGATCTGCCGATTGTTTGGAGTCAGTTTCTATGAGGGTTAGGTCACACTGTCTACTGTTTCAGTTTCGTACAGAACTTGGCTTTTTTAGTTGCGGGTAGCTGCTCATCAAACCATGGCTATTGAACAAGATTCAAGAGTGAGATGGGATTCTGAGGGAGACATGTTGCAATCATTCATTCATCGCATCTTGTTTGCATTATGATGTGTGTCATGCACCTGTCTGACACGCCTGCAGGTAATATCAGGGAAGCTGTATGCAGGGCCAGAAGTAGACGTGTGGAGCTGCGGTGTGATTCTATATGCACTACTGTATGGGAGTCTACCATTTGATGATGAGAATATTCCCAACTTGTTTGAGAAGATTAAGGTAGTACTGCATTTGGTTTGATTTTCATGGGAGAAACTATATTGGGGTTTTTGTTTCTCCTCTGCATGCAGTTAGCAGTGGTCCTGCTTGACAAAAAAGAAAGGTGGAAGTAGTCTACTGTAGTCTAGCTCTTGTGGTCAATGAAAATCTATTTTCAAGCTTCTGGATTTTCAAGCTTCTGTTGTATATTTTCTTTTATGATCTCATGTGACAGCTGGCGTTGATCCTATCATGCAACATGGTTTCCTGTCTCAGTGGATACATGTTTGGCAAATTTATGTACAGGTTGATGAGCACATTCTTGAGGATGTTGTGTGCTTAGGGTTTGACAGAACTCAGCTTGCTGAGTCCTTGGTGAATCATGCACAAAACAAGGTACTGATGAATTACTGGGTTTGATTTCCTCAAACTGTTTAGCTGCAAATCTTTATGTTTCCACCAATGTGTACCATCGTCAAGGGTGGTTTGACACAGTTTTCTGTCTCTCACAAGAAGTTGTCATTTTTTGGACAGCTGCAATCAATGTAAATTCTATAGAGGAACACAAGCTTGGATTGGAAATGTATGGGCCAAGTGTCACTATGGATGTTCTGGGATGTCTTTGTACAGAAATGGAAATGTCTTCACAGCCAGGTTTCTTGTTACTGGCAACTGTTGCATACTATTTGATCCTGGACAACTGTCGAAGCATGACCAAGACCTTGTAGCAGAATTTGATGAAGCAAAGGTCAGTTTGCCACACCAGGGCACATTGCTTGTTCAACTATGATATGGAGAGAGAGCATTTTGCTACCAAGCTGACTGACATGTTTTGTGTGAATCTGTTGACTCAGCTACTTCAGGTATCTGAGTATCATTAGTTGCAGCGCAGGTGTAGATTGTGGTATCTCCAGATCCCCATTTATCAGAAGGTGAATTGATCTGAGAAATGATCGGCATTAGGAGCAGCCCCACCCAGCATGAACAATTTGGAAAAATACATAGGTAGTGAGAAAGTGTCAGTTCCACATATTGAGAAAGAGTGGGATTTTTTGGAGCAACAGAGGATTGTCATGCAGAATCAAATGAGACCCAATCTCTCTCCCTCATGGATTCCATGAATGCTACACCATTGGCAAGGTCTCCTCTCACAACACTGGCCCCCAATTCCTAGCATGAATCGGAGGAGTTAGTTACACTCCTGTTTTTGAACAAAGGGTTGCTGCAGAGATGAAGTGGCACCTTGGTTCTCCTATAGCCTCCTCTTTTCCCTCCCTCATGCTTGGCTTGATTCTAAAGAACAGACAAGGAGGAACCTGTTGTGATCAATGCAGGTAAAAACCAAATGACTATAGTCTGTCTATCTGTTAGTCCTTGTGTTTGTTTTGTTGCTCCTCATTTTTAATTTCTCTTCCTGATAGTAGAAGTGTTGTTTGCAGTTCTGGTCTCATCCCAAAGAGAACTTCTCAAGACAGTTGGAGATCTTGATATGGGCTGGAAGAAGACAGCCAGGGCGTTTAAGGTAAAGTGTCAGTGGGTGGCGCTTGCATCAAGTGCAGGTGATGTGGCTCCTGCAACTGGTGGCCTCACCAATTCTGTGATGACCAGATCCATGCATAAGGCATCATCTAACCATTGGAATGCTCAACCAAAGGATAACAATGAAGATGACCTACATACAAAGCAATCTTCTCAAGTCTAATTGGGTGGGTTCTATAGAGCCTTCATCATAAATACTTTGCTTGTGATTGCCTGATGGTATTAAACTCCCAAACCTTCTTTAAGAGCCTTGAGGTACCCACAATCCCATAATTGCAAAACAATAAATAACAAGGGAGATTGTTGGAGGATGGTTGGCAGATCTATAAAATGCAGGAGAGAAATACATATGCTCAGGTTGCAAAGAGTGGAAGTGCCTACTTCCTCCTTGATCCCCTGCACATGCTTTGATGCAGAAGAGCTTCTTCATGTTTGAAACTGCTATTTTACTTCAGATTATTTACATTGTACATTTAGACAGTCTAATGCCAATGTCTCCTTTGAGAGCAGTTTTGTCTCTTTTTTTCTCCAATCACATGTTTTGATTTGAAAACAAATCTGGTGGAACAGTTGATTCTAAATTTCCTCATCAATTAATCATACACAATTTTACAACCTGTTTCTTTGATGTGTTGCACCATAAGCTCTTGTGTAAAACTAGTGAATTACATTTCTTCAGCAACTGATTTGGGGTAAACTGTTGGCAGCATAAAGAACCACCAGAATTTTTGTAGTGTATGTGAATGGTGCCTTACCCTTGGTAAAATTTCTGGGTTGACAGAAGATGGCTTACATGTAAGGTTCCTGATTTTTACATTACTCGTAAGGTGTCTGCTCTACTCTAAAACAAAATCACAAAAGTCCATCTTACAAGCAAAATTCTAGTGGTTCTTTCCACCTGGTAAGGATCTCAAAATTGTAGTGGTTCTTTATGACCTGAAAGGATCTCAAATGGGCTGGTTCTGGGAACCCAGGTCCCACATTTGGCTCCCACCTTGCACCAGGCCCTCATTCCCACCACAGCCCCATTCTCAGTCCTTAACCTACATGTTCTATGTTTCTTCAGCAAAATTGCTTGCATTCACTTTATCTGTGTGCCATTTTTCTTTGATCTCTCCAATTCATTTGCAGAGACAAAGGAATGCAATAATAAAATTTCAGGTTTCTAATAAATCAGTTGTTCCAATTTCTGCAAAGCAGTTCCAACACCTTCTACTGGACAACTGAGAAAAACTGAACCCTACCCAATACGAAGCCATCTCTTATTCTAGCAACATTTCCAGTCCTGAGCAACTCTAGCCTGAATGGACATTGAAATACTTTGGTGGTCTGTCTTCAGTACACAATATACAATAACTCTCAGGTGTCAAGAAATCTCCGTACTCAAGATTAAGGAAACAGTGTGTGTACTAAGTTTCTGTTGCAAGTCTGGAGGCAAAGGGAAAGACTGAGCCATCACAGTGGCTAGCACCTAACACCACAGAAGAGGGGCACTAAAGAAAACACGAAGAGAAAAAACACAAAATGATGGACAGTAGGAACAAAGAACAAAATATAATAGACAAAAGGGGGTAGACAAACAAGGACCTAGTGAGCTTCCAAAAAGCTCCCACTTACAAGACTCCATACAAAGTCATTTGGAAGACCTTAAAATCAGAAATCTTTATATTCCTCCTTATGCAGGAAACCGTAGTCCTCTTTAAGAGAATCTTCAGAGGGTCGCCTTCCTTCTTCAGCAAGACAATAACAAAAGAAAATTCTCTTTACGGAGAAGAAAACCTCTGGTCCACTTTAAGAGAATCTTTCAAGGGTCACAGGCTTCCTTCTTTGGAAGGACATAAGACTGAATCATCCGAGAAATGAAGACAATTGAAGAAAACTTTAGAAATACAAAGCTTCACAAACCTGTAAACTGACCATTGATAATGCCCAACTTAGGATATGAACTTGTGACGCATATGGTTCAAGTCAATACCTGCATACTTTGGTTGAGAGCATTTATATAGGATATCACAGGAAATACTGAGGACTTTAGTCTAATGCTAAAACATAGAATACAGGTGCTATTAGAAGTACAGTTCAACTCACAAGATTTTTTGGTTATATGCCACTGCCAAAAGAGTGTTTCTCCAGGTACATAAAAGTCTCAAAGTCTGCGAAAAAAAGATCAACCACAAACAACGGATAATCTCTGAATCACAACAGGGCAGGTGTCGAACTTGAAGCGATGATTCCAAAAATTGAACACACAGGAAAAACAGGAAGAAATTTGCTAAAAAATGCACTGTGTCTGCAGTACAATTTTGTTGACACCATACACGTGTAGCCATACATATACATTAAACTCATACAAAATTTACAGTGATAAAAAACAAAAGTGTCAAGGAGTGCAAACCTTCATTCTGGGCCAATGACTGCTAAAATTTTTGGACAGGCACATCTATGTCCAGCACCTTCTTCAAGGCTTACTTCTTGAGAATCTAGAGTCTTCAAAGACACCCATTTGTTAAATACATAACTGCTCACAAACATTTTCTATTCAACTACTCACGATTCATTGCCTGTAATGGCATTTGTGTCCAGTGCAAGGCAATGAGATTCTCATCCACTGATGAAACTGGCAATAATTACAATCTCCAAACTCCTCATATCTGAAGAATCTTCACAAAAACAAGTGTTTCCTACTCAGCTCATTAGGTTGCTTAGTTCTCATGGGGCACTGCAAGGGCAGCTGGCTCATCCCGAGAAGGTGGAAGGATGACAAAAACATTGTGAACAGGAGGTTTGTGCACAACTCCTTCATCCTTATCCATAGCATAGCATATGTACACTGTATCCACAATGTTGCTCAGGATACGACTGAAGAGTGAAAGCACAAGGAGCAACATCACTGAACTTGAAATTGTTGCAATCATCTTTGTGCTGTGGTCAAGGCTTGCAGTGAGAGACAAGATCGCATATAGCTGTCAAAAAGCAATACCCCTCTGATAAATCAGTAATCAGAACATAACAAACCTAAGACAATTGGGAGTAGATTCCTCATGCATAAAATTGTGTGAGATTAAAACTAGTGTTCAAAAGTTTCAGGGTGAAGGAAATTACAATAATGCCATAGACCAGGGTCAAGGCCACCATGACTACTGCTAAAACTTTATCAGAAATAACCTCCACAAGTACAGTCGAGAGCAAATTCCGCTTGAGGAGATTCCAGGTCATGATTGCAGAGGCACAGAAGCTATCTCCTGTGATGGCAGCAAAATTTGTAGTAAACTTTGTCAAGAACTCCACAGCTTGCAGTATTGACTCCAGGCATGCCTGCAGAAAAATTGTAAGGGCACCTGGCTGGCCTTGTTCAGTATTTGCCTTGTTCATCAAGCTTCGAACCAGTCGAACAAATGCAACTACAAGCCCAGCCAAGCACATGGTCCCAAACGAAGGGCCAAGTGCATGTCTGCCAAAAAGGAAAAAAAAGGCTGAGGTGAGAGAACTGTATCCACTTGTACAAATGAGAATCACAAAGAAATTGCATCATCAACACATATGTTGCACAAGGTAGCTACTGTGGATTTGCAGTGTTTAAAAGGAGGGTACCCGAGAGATCTTAGTATGGCAACTCCAGTTGCAAATTGGCCTCTTGCAAAGTACCACTGTGCAACTGTACCACTTATAGTGAAGACTTGAACCTGTGCTGTGATCATGGCTGCCCAAAGAATTGCAAACCCTGAGAGATAAAGATAAGGAACTACCCATCCTGTGGGTTCCCACACACAACATGGGTGATCAGTGCCTCTCCCACAAGGCATCTGGGGATGATTAAGAATGTCTGGGTTAGGGACAAGTTTGCCGTTGGTGTATGCATACACCATGAAAGTCGCCAATGGAGTGCACAAACCGATGAGGGCGAAGCTTAGGAGTGGTAAAATGAAGAGGAGGGTTAGGTTTTGATACAATGCCTCTGCAGCAGTCTGGACGACGCGGATGGTGAGTTGGATGCGATCCCAATTCGAGTATATCACGTAAATCATCAGCCCGCACACGAGAAGAACAAACAAGAACAAGGACAATTGTGCTGAAAAATCGAAGTTGCGACGGCACTCCACGTCCCGTTGACAGGCCACAAACCATGTCACGTTCAAAGCAACAGGGAGCAGGATAAAGACGGGCAAACTGGCGTACACAAGCTCCTTGGTTTTCTTCCGAAGAAGCCATAGCATACACAACGCAAATGGCGCACTCAAAACAACAGTGATTGCGATGACGAGAGAGACGGCTGTTTCAGCACTACCACTCACTTTCTGTGCAACGATCGAGTTGAGGAGGAGCTTCTTGTTTTTGTGCAGCCAAAACTGCTTCCAAGCTCCTCCTCCGAATTGTTCTTGGACATGTTCAGGAACAGAACAGGCCCCTTTGTCAGGTTCATAATGTGCAGATTCAATCCACTCGTAATCAGGATTGGAGTTGACGACCCCGTAGATCCCGAAACCGATACTCGCAAGCAACAGCAGAACGAAAATGACAGAAAACGCAATGTCTTGGTAAGGTCTCAACCCATAGTTGTAGCCAAATCCCGCAGAAGCTCCATCGTCATCGTCGGGATGAGCAGCAGGCACATTTATGACTCGTTCTCTCTCCTTGTTGCGCCGATCTCTTCCATTTGACGCTCCTGTCTTCTGCAACAACGGCTCTTTCATCTCATCGGCATCTGCGTTGCCCTCGTACTCAGACGATCCGCCTTCCACTGCCATATCTGCCTCAGAATTTGCGTGCAAAAAACACGGTTGAGTGCTCTCGAAAGCTCAATGCCTCTGAGTCCTCTCATACAGGCATACGGTATGGTTCTTCATCACCCCTTCCCAAGGCTCGCAAGCCCCAGAAACCCTAACGCTAATTTGGCTGTGAGGAGAGAGAAGAGAGTACAGAACCATGAAGAGTGACTTCAGTTGGTCCCCACATTTTTTGAGGCATGTTACCAGGTGTTTCTTAGGCACGGTTTCTTTCTTTCTGTGTTGTGTGCAGTTATTTAAATTTATAAAGAACCGTCAGTCCTGGATTTTTTAAAGCAAACAATATTTCATGATTAGAGAACCACCGATTTTGGTTCTTTGGGAGAAATGAAGAATCTGAGAACTGCCAGTCTTGGTTAACTTTTTAAACTGGCTTCGCAGAAGCACATTTTCAGCTCTTTATCTTTATCTGATACTAGTGGGTACCCATGACCTTCGGACACTGTGAGATGCAAACGCAACGTGTTAGCCCCTTCCCTTCTTCAGCTACAGAGAGAAAGGAGAGAGACGACCGAGCTCGGGTATCTGGGCCGGTGTTGGCGACAGCCCCGGAAACACACGGGCCCTGTTCCAGTCCACCCGTGGCAAAGAGCTTGGTTTATGGCCCGGGACCCGCGTCTTCGTGGGGAGACCGGGTTTCGTCACCGACCCGGTTTAATACTTATTCCCGCGGTTCCACACACCTGGGCGCCACTCGGCCCGGCCAGGTTTTTTTTATCGTTCGTGTTTTTGAAGCCTGGGCGTTGGGACTTGCGACCTGGATTGGTCTGGGCATTGGGACTTGGGACTTGGTAAATAAAGAAGTAAAAGTGTGTGATTGAGGTCTTGAATAGTTTTTGGGCCTTCGGGACTGGGGGGACAATTTAAAAAGTGACCTGGGTTTTAGGACCTCGACAGACAATATGCCGGCCCGGTCGGCCTATACCCCGAGCTCGGAAACCACAGATCTTTTGAAAGAAAACTCTGAGAACAGGATGGGCTAGGCCCGGTCAGCGTGAAACCTGACCTCCGTCACGGACGGACGTAGTGAATTTATATTAGTGGGTACCCGTGACCTTTGGACACTGTGAGGCACAAACGCAACGTGCCAACCCCTTCCCTTCTTGAACTACAGAGAAAAAGGAGAGAGACGACCGAGCTTGGGTACCCGGGCCGATGTCGGCGACAGCCCCGAAAACACACGAGCCCTGTTCCGGTCCACCCGTGGCAAAGAGCTTGGTTTATGGCCCGGGACCCGGGTCTTCGTGAGGAGACCGGGCTTCTTCACCGACCCGGTTTAATACTTACTCGCGCGGTTCCACACACCTGGGCGCCGTCCGGCCCGGGCCAGGTTTTTTTTATCGTTCGGGTCTTTGAAGCCTGGGCGTTGGGACTTGAGACCTGGATTGGTCGGGACTCGGGACTCGAGACTCAGTAAGTAAAGAAGTAAAAGTGTGTGATTGAGGTCCTGAATAGTTTTTGGGCCCTCGAGACTGGGGGACAGTTTTAAAAGTGACCTGGGTTTTAGGACCTCGATAGACAGTACGCCGGCCCGGTCGGCCTGTACCCGAGCTCGGAAACCACAGATCCTTTAAAAGAGAACTCTGAGAACATGAAATTCCGGCCCGGAAACCATAGATCTTTTGAAAGAAAACTCTAGGAACAAGAAATTCCGACCGACAGGCCGGGCCCGGTTGGCTGTCTGTGACGGACCCGAGCTCCGTCACGGACGGACGAACGTAGTGAATTTAAACGCGACAACAATACATTCCTGAACACAAGATTCGGAGCTCCGTGTGCGCTTCAATGTGCGCTTGTTTTCACGCGACCTTTCTCCCGTCGCGCACCGATAGGCCCGGTCACCCCGTTCTTGACGTCGGCTATCCCGGGTCTCCATTCCGCGCTAGAATGTCCTAACCTAATTTCCTCCAATAGCTTTGCCCACAGACTGGGAACATGAAATTCCGCCCTCCGATAAAACGCCGGGCCCGGTCTGTGATGGACCCGAACTCCGTCACAGACGTAGTGAATTTATATCTATATTATAATTTCGCTCAGTCCTTGCTGAATGGAGGTCCTCCACTCAGTAACTTTGTGGACAGGGGCCTGGGAGAGTGGGAGTGGCTGGGGCCTGGGAGTACCAAAATTAACAATTATAATTCCGCTCATGGTCCTCCAAAATGGGCCCTGTCCGTTGTCACACAACACAGCGACGTTTTTATCACTGAAACCCGTTTTACACAACACGGGCCCGTTTTGATATCGGGGTGCGGTTTCACACAACACGGCCGAGTTCTGATCTCTAGGTCTTT
>Ga0209208_10008522_pt1 | contig 13659 bp, 13 predicted proteins | sample S1TSphfallax_3_FD_187694 | JGI IMG/M metagenome (GOLD analysis project Ga0209208, IMG submission 187694) | Host-associated microbial communities from peat moss isolated from Minnesota, USA - S1T2_Fd - Sphagnum fallax MG (SPAdes) (version 2) | ecosystem: Host-associated > Plants > Peat moss >...
GCTGCCTTCTAGAAGATGGCTGAGGGAAACCTTGATTGTTCCAGTGCAAGACACTTTCCAGCTGTCAATCACAGATGATGATGGATAGTCCTTATACAGATTGTCAGCTTCCATTTTTTCTTAAGCATACAGTGATTGTTCCCTGCAATATTGTTGAACACAGTTGAATCAAACTGTCCATGACAATGGTGGTAATGATACAGTAGTGTAAAGCTGCAGTTTTGAGATGTGGTGCTGCAAGTAATCATGTGAGAAACTGTATTGGTGTTTGAGTTACCACAGACACTGAAGGCAGCAAGACAGTTGGGTGATTTTTTGCTGGTGGGGATCCACACTGATCTAACCATCAGGTGCGTGTCTTCTCTTTTCATTTCTCCCAAAAACTTCTGTCCCTTCTGTTTTGGAAAGCCCGAGGAATTTCTGTTGTACCAACTTTGACCTCTCAAGGAAAGAGGTTCTAGGAGGTTAGGGAAAGAAAGTAGTGACAGATGCTGCATTCTACAAGTATAGTTGTCAGTGCGAGTGTGGAAAAGTGGGTTTGCTTACACAATGAGGTGGGAAATGGGTGGGGGATGGGATGGGATGGGTGTTGCATACACAGTGGACATAGAGGAGCAAACCATCCAATTATGCATCTACATGAGCGTAGTCTGAGTGTGTTGGCATGTCGGTATGTTGATGAAGTTATCATTGGTGCACCTTGGGAAGTGAGTAAAGACATGGTACTGACTAGACTTCTTCTCTCATATAGTCCTTGCTGCTAACTCTGTGATGAATGTGCACTCTTTCATGAGATATATGGGTTCATATTGTTGGCCGTGGTTTCCACTGAAGTTATAGCATGTATCCAACCTAACTGTGCAAATTGGATTGTTTGGGTTCATGATCACAGATAACCACATTCAACATATCTGTTGTTGTGCATGGAACGTGTGCGGAGCCAAATGATGTGAAGAATGTGAGTAACCCACCAAAATCAAATTCATGTTGATTTCTGTTTTCTCCTCAACCCAAATTCTTGTGGGTGGGCAGTAATGCACACATGTGCACACATATTGGCTGTTGTGAGCAGCTATCAGTTGGCTTTGTTTTGTGGTGCAGTCGTAGCATCATTCATTCTTGCTCTATGTTTTGACTTCTTTTGAGCAAATTCTGGGTCAAGTGTGGAGGCATTTAGCAGTGAATGACTCATAGAAACTCTCATGATCATTTTTTGGCTTCAGGGAGAGAATGACCCATATGCAGCAGCAAAGGAGCTGGGGATCTTCAAACTCTTGGAGAGTCCTCTAAACATGACAACATCCACAATTATTCAGCGTATCCTAACGAATCATGAAGCTTATAAGGTAAACAACAACACATATCCATGCATACTCATTTGTCCTACTGTTGTTGTTTGACTGTTTTCCCCTCTTCAAAATGCTATTTTGATGTGTTTGCTGATATTGTATCTCTGTGTGCACTGGTTTTTTTTATCACAGTTCAATTTTTTTTGCTGTTTGCTAATACATATTTTGTACCACAGTCAATGTCAGATGTGGCTAAATTCAGGTGGGTACATTTTTTTGACTCGAGATAATGATGATGATGTGTAGAAACGGAATGAGAAGAAGGCAGAGAGCGAGAACAAGTACTATCAATCAAAGACGTATGTGAATGGTGATTGATCGACCAAAAAAATACAAACATAGCAAGATGAAGATGACATGACCATGTGGTCACGAGAGTTATTGTAAGAAAGGATAAAGGTGGATGTGTTGGTAGGAATGTGATGTAGTTTTAGTGCATCTTAGTCAAAACCAACACAACTGTAAAATAACAGAAACTGATCATGGACAAAGATTATCATTAGTCATGAATTCTTTGGGTGTTACCAGTATGGCACATCTTGCTCGGTGTATTGCCCCAAGAAACTGTGATCTACAGGAATCTTTGGATTTGGTTCTGCTCAGCATATTGCCCCCCCAAAGAAGCTAGTGATCTACAGCAATTTTTGGATTTGGTTTTGATAATCTCTCTGTGACTCTGTGGATCATTACTTTGATAAATTGAGTATTGATATAGGATCCACATTTTGGCATTACTATTCTCATACTGTTCACAATAGACTGTTTACTCCAATAATTATTGAACCTTTTTGTCCCAACCGAGTATTAAGCTTCATCTTGTACTTTAGATTCACCAGCTTCTTCAGTGATAACTGGTGGCTGCTGTAACACTCATTGAGTTTCTGCAGTTTTGGCAGTGAGTTTCTACAGTTTGGGATAATCTCAAATTCTGCACACCAGAGGTTCACTGTGTAGTGATTTTTGTAGTTGGAAAATAATGCTCTTTGGAATAGGAGAGTTTTCATCATATGTGGTGTGTTTCATGGCAAATGATTCTCCCGTTGTCATCATGAAACTATGATTGACACACTATCACATACACTGTGTTGCACATTGGAATTTCAAAAACTTGAAATATTGCAATGAAAATTTGTTACCTTGAAATATTGCAGTGTCTGTGGTCCATCTCAGGCACAACAGAGCTGCATAGTTGAATGGAGAAATAACCATGGCATTTGATAATGTTCCAATTGCAAAACAGCAATAGTACAATACTACAGATGAGAAGGAGGAAAATCCATGGAAGATATTTGATACGGAAAATATTTGAAGCTGTAAAACCCATAAAAAAGATTGGATATGAAACGGATTTGATAGGCAGTAAAATGCTCTATTTCAACAGTGAACAGAAGTGGGAAAAACTCTGTATGAAAGAAAACAGGAAAGGAGACAGCTTTTCAGAGACAAAATTTTATTTTGCTGATTGTCTTCTTGAAGAATTGTAGGTTCTCAAATCTTCTTACCATGGTGACAAATAGAAAAAAAATTGAACTGAAAAAAACTTGCTTGGTAATTGTGGAAATGAAAAAATCCTTGTCTTTCTGATGATAAGGGAAATGGGAGGAGAAGAAACATGACCTCTGTTATCCCAAGTAGAAGAAAAATAATAAAAAGAGCAAGCTTCAAGCCCAGATACAATGCAGTAAAATTGTTACCTCTCTGTATCAAAACTCAAATGCTTTCAAATGGATTGCCGTTACAGAAGTACATGTCCCACACACCTGTCTCTCTGCCCTAAGGTTTTGGAAGCCATGGAACAAACAGTTTTGGAAAAAAAATTTGCCACTTTGCTCCTTGCAGCATCATAAGGTTGCACACTGAGAGAACCCAATACATTAGAAATTACTGAGAGACAAAGATCAGGTCCTGTATCACCCGTAGATGCCACCTGGAATTCGGCCCACAAGATTATAGAAAAAAAGACAAGGTATTGCTGCATCCATTATTGAAAGTTCTGGATCTAAGCTTCGGGCAAAGCCGACCAATACACACACTGCTACCACCAATGACGCATATGAACTGTCAATTGTCACTTCATGCTTTCGACAAAGTTGGAGCACCTGCATCAGCATAAAAAAAACCACTTTGTTCATATAATATCCTTCACAAAGCTGCTGTGCTCGAGAAGACGAGAGAACAAATCCAAGCAATTTAAGACCACTATCTGAGCTCTTCAACTCACTGGGGTAGATCTTTGAATTCCAAAAGGATTTTTTTCTTCTATGCAGCAGCTGCTCTGACCTGCTTCAGGACAGTATTGAGGTCAATGGGGTGAATCTTGAGGTCACATTCTTTCTTGAACAATTCATTCATGTCACTGATGAGTAGATCTGGTCTCCTACACCGTTGCTCATGTGGCCAGGAGAACTGAAGGAGATGGTGTGCCTGCATTTTTTAACCAGAAAAAGTTATGAGATTGAATTTTCCTTGCGTAGTGGAGAATAGGTGGCTTGCAATACTGGGTCTTCTCACACAATCAATGCAATATGAGTTGCCAAAACCTTCAGTTTCTGAAGTCAAATGCCAACATACCGCACGCTTGCCATTTGCTGCTCCAATGTTGATTATGAAGGAGATGAAATGATATCGAACTTGTGGTGGTAGCTCCTCTGCTAATCCAAAATCCAGAAGCACCAACTGCAGTCTCTCTGAGCTTTCTCCATTCTCATTTCCTGATCCATAGCCACTGAGCTCAGTGGACATCTGTCTCACCCAGAATGCTTCGAGAATCAGAAACGCATCAAACCTGTAGACTGAATCTGAATTGGCAAACTTCAGACAGAATATTTGCAGTTTCATTGCAAAATCCTAAATTGCTGTACCTGCCATTCGAGCAAGAATGTTGCCAGGGTGTAAATCCGTGTGAACAAAGTTATCTGTCAGCAGCATCTTGAGGTATGTGTCTACTCCTACTGCAGCAATCTGCAACCCCGCATACACAATCCAACTTTTTGTTCAGAGATGAACCCATGCTCCTCCTCTGAGTGGATCAGGAATGCCTGCTTGCCCCCACTGAAGGTGATTGAATTCAGGTGTACAAATACATTTAAGCACATTGGGAAAAGCTGAAGAGTCATCATCAGAACCTGCGATGAAAATTCTGCCATTCCAGATTGGATACATAAGTATGTGCCAAGATCGTGGTGAACATTGTAGAACAGCTCAGGAATACAATACCTGAGTATTCAAAGCAGAGCGGTTTCTGAGGAACTCATATAGGGGAGCGCCTCTTTCAAAACTCTCCACAATTACACCTTCAGAAACCTGTATGTCACCAGCTCATCCATGTTGAGATGATGAAAACCCTGACAGCCAGGCAGTGGTAAAAAGAAACTAACATACCAAAGATTGCTGCTCATGAAGTTAACAAAGAGAGAAGAAAATTGACAATGGGCATAACTTACCAGATCAGGTATCAACTTTGGCCAGATAACCTTTTCATGCAACCCTTCGAAATTCTTGTAGAACTTGAGCAGGTTCTTAGCTTCAACACGGAGATCTGCCTGCATCATTGAATCATTTTGTGGGTTTTATTGGGCAATGGGGTTTGCTTAGGTTTTAACATCCATGCTTGCAGAAATGAGCCACATGGTGAAGTGCCTATGAGCTTCTCAAGGGCTTACTAAGTTTTTTCTTCAACAATAAATGACAAGAATCTCGACCCATGTCTTTTCTACCAATAAGACAGCAGCAGGTTCAAAATTTGAGCTGATGCACCATGATGACTACCTATATACTAGGTCCCCCACTTCCCATTCACAAGAGATGAAAAGGAAGGAGTTTGCAGCAAGTCACCTGGGCAGTCATTGTGTGAGAAAATTGGTCAATGCTTTGTCGCAAGTTAAGCCATTGGAGGGCAGGCAATCTCTGTGCAAAGTCTGCCAGCACCGACATGATTTGAAAATCCTGATATATCCTGATTGCCACAGATGGATGCCTCACCTGATTTGGCAGAGTCAAAGCTGATCAGCCAAAGAAAGTAACTCAGTGGCTCTAAAAGTCTACTACACCCAAGTAAAGCAGATCCAAGCTGAGGCTACTCCAATCATCAACAAAAAGCCTTACTTACTGCAAGTGTTGTGGCTTTTTTTGCCAGACTACATATGCAGGTGGAAGCACTTACTTTTACTGCAACATCCAAAGGGGTGCCATCACCATGATCCTTCAATTTAGCTCTGTACACCTGTCCAAAAAAATAATCAAGACACCTGCAAAATCAATACCAAGACTTACTCTTTCGATCACTGTAACAGAACACTCCAATAATCTGTCTTTTGCTTATTTGTTCCCACATACCAATACTCTCATCTACCTGAAAAGATGAACCTCACCAACCACAATTCACCTGGGCAATGCTCCCTGATGCAGAGGGTGTTGTTGGAAATTCATCGAATATATCTTCAATTGGACGATTGAACTGTTCCAAAATAACCTTGCGAGTCTGCTTGTAACTGTGCTGTGGAGCTCTGTCATGAAGCCGCCCCAAGCAATCACACAAGCTCTGAGGAAACAAATCTTCCCTTGTCGATGACCACTGCAAGGCACCAAACAAATCCTGATTCCTTTGCAAACCACTCATCGGTATACAGCAATTTTCAAACTACTTGGCTCTCCTCTTCACTTGGAAAAGGTATCACTTGATGCCAGCATTAGTTAACTAAGAGTCCTGATGTTGCAATTATGTACCTGCCCCCATTTAATAAAGGCAGCTCCCCCTCGCTCCAAGCAGACCCGAAGCAGCACCCACACAAAATTACGAAGATGCTCGCCCAACACTAGTGGCAAAATTGTGGAGATGAAGTACACCACTGGGCCAAGGAGAATGATGGGTACAAAGACTACCACAAGCCAGCAAGCTCTCAAGAAAAGAGAAGCATGTTGCTCAAAAGCCCTCCAGCCAATGTGTACTACCCCTAGATTCATCAGAATTCCATGGGATGCACTGACTGCTACAATACCCCAGTCTTCTAGTCTAGGTATGCTAACCAGTTCATCAGGCCTGCGAGAAGAATTGAATTCCTCAGCCAGAGTTTCATCTGCCAAATCTGTGTGAGCTGGTTCTGGAAAAACTGACACAATTATCTCATCCTTGACTTCCTTGCACTTCGTTGAGTTCCCTCTTGATGGAAACTGAATGGGCAGAGGAATGGATCCTTTAAACAGGTCCTGGCTGTTACCACCAAGTACAGAACTTGATGGTTGGAAGCCCTTAGTTCCTGAGATCACTGTCACTTTCTCAACAATATCAAGCAACCATCCCAGCGCTGATGGCCTGCATTTAAACCATTGAGATCAAAATTGAGGTAAACTTTTACACATCAGAAACTTCTTCCATAAGCTCCATAATCTTGATGAAAAGCCTTGCAACTGAGATTTGTCCAAAATCCAGGCGAGGTTCATCATCAGTCAGGCAGAAGAGATGAAGAAACCTACTCTTGAAATTCAGACATAAGAGAACAAAGGTGCCGGGCAGCCCAGCGGTGACGAAGCCGCCACATTGCCTCAGCCTGTCGAAACCCTCCCTTTGGCAGCTTCTGCACCTCTCCTGTTGTAAGGGCATAGCCCAAAGCCACAGGTATGGCTGCACCCACATGCTGTAATGTCTTCTGCTCCCATTCCCAAGCCCAAAAAAATACCATGTCAGGATATTCTCCCACAGTGAAATGATCTCCCTGAAATCAATAAGTGGTGCTTGATACCTGAATGATGGGAGTAGACACAGAAAACATACATGGAGGGGTGGATTTTGCCATTTGAGGAGAGGCATCCCTATAGACAGAAGAAGTGAGGCAGCTGAAAACTCTTCCAATCTTGTAGGTAGCTTCTGTCCCAATATTGTTTTCTGAGCCACAAATTGCATGCTGGGGAAGCTCAAGATTTGAGATCCAACAATTTGAACAATGCCTATCACTGCCGCACAAGCCATGGCAACAGTCACCACTGGGCCACAGAAAGCCTGCAAATGCATGCACAATTTTCAGAACTCCACTCCACATGGGGAAACCTCACACAACAACATTCTCACTTTCAAACTGACACCAGGTGCTAGCTCAATAAAGAAGGCTAAAAGGAAGAGGAAGAAACCCCAGAAACTCTACTGATGACTGCATGCAAAATACCCAATAGAAATAGAAACAAAACAAAAGCCAAACAGAAACCTGCAGCAGATTTGGTTGTAAATGTTTTGGGTACTGACTCGTGAAAGAAGCAAGAGACCGGCTGCATCAACAACATTGGCTACCGAACCCCACTTCTTTCCATGCTTGATTCCATGCCTTGCAAAGCTGCAACCATATCAAAAAATATATATAATCCAATTAGGTATGCAATTCTGCCATTGTTTGGACACTGCATCAGCATTTGGAAATGCGCTAATTAAGGGATTTCCATCTGCATAAAAGGAGCTCAAGGTTGTGGATCATTTCCTTTCCCTACAGAGATTTTCAGACCTAAGTGGCAACCTGGGATGTCAGCAAGCACATTCCACCAATAAGGGAAAGCATTACCAACATTTGAAATTGAAAGTTTGAATAAGATACAACCAACCCGTATAGGAAAAGAAAAAAACTGCTGAAAAAACTACATAGTTAGACTAGACTACTACAGTGGTTTTTTTATATGAGAGAGTATTGGGTTCCCTCTAAACCTGAAACCATGTTGCTGGTGATGATCTTCTTGTTCTCCTCCATCTTCTCCTTCCCTGTCAGCAATGCTTGCTCCAACTTGTATCCGAGTAATGCAAAGCACAAGCCCACCAGAGTCCACTCCTCCATTTCCTAACCCAATCCCAGTCTTAATGGGAAATGAAACCCGCATACTTCCATATCTCTGCTGATGCTGCTCGTCCCTGTTCTTCTTCCTCCTCAACCACAGTTTGAACTCCAATAATTCTGTGTGTCCTCCTGCTGCTCCTCCAGCAGCCCAGAGTGGTTGTTTGATTTGAAGCGGCCATCCATCCAATGGAGCAAGCTTTGAAATCCAATTCCGATATCTTTCTGTTGGACCCATTGAGCAAAAAAACTATCTCCCAGTTTGAATACAAGCATATTTATTGTCTTCACCAAATGTTGAGCTCCCATAAATCTCATGCCCAAATACATAAACCATCCACAACAGATTCCTACAACTACTGCACAATTCTGAGGAACTCCTCCTCTTCTCCTTCTGAGCTTCCCACACACGAATGGTTGCACAATCACACTTGGAAATTCACCATTGCAGCAGACAAGTGTTTATGGAGGCCCAAATCTTGCCTGGAAAAAAAAAAAAAAAAAAAACAGTCAAGCAGCTTCTTTTGCAGCCAGCAGATTAGCTCCTATGACCCATAGCTTCTATTATTGCTCCTACCCATTTGCAAACACAAAGAGCTTTCATTCCAAGCTTCTTGTCCACAATGCTGTCCTGCATCAGAAGATCCTGAACAGGGTCTTAAGACATGACTCAAAATCCTCAAAAGAGCTCACATGGGGTCTCTCTCTCTCTCTCTCTCTCTCTCTCTCTATCTTGAGAGACCATAATAAAATGCTCACAACTCACTCAACAAAGAAAATAATGCTCAAGAAAGAACGAAGAAAAGTTTGCGAACACCACCAAGAACAAGAACAACAACTACAACAACAACAAGGGATGGGATCGACGTGTAGAGAGATTGGTGGGTGGGTGGGTGCAGCGGCAGCAGCAGCAGCGACAGCCGCATGTTTTGTTTGTGCGTCAGTAGGTGTGATTACGTAGTGCTATCTATTGTAGTCCGAGATTGTGGCGAGAGAAGAGATTTCCGCCCACCATTGACGTCTGGTGGATGAAAAGGAAAAAGATATCAAGGGCGGGCCTGGGTCGAGCGTAACAGCATCGCCAGCGGTGCTCAGTATGTGACCCATGCAATAATATTTCTCACATCCAAGTTTTAGTTATCTACTTTTTCTTCTGCAACCCCACCCAAAAAAACTGAACCCGGAGGGGTGACTGCAGATAAGTAGGAGACTACTAATAGCAAACCACCTGGACCAATCATTATGATTTTGACCATGTTTTATTATAATACTCTTCTCTTGCATGTGCACAGATATTATACTCTTGTTCATCAGGTGTACAGCTTTGCTGAGCATTTTACCAGCCTCAGCAATCATCAAACTTTTATGCAAAAGTGCAGAGCCAAACCATCATCTTTCCTGAGTCAAACCGGCATGTTTTGATTTTTCTTCACCCAATTTGAATGTGGAGGCGTCACAGACTGATCACTGCTAGGGATGCTATAATAATAAGATAAAGAACTATGATTTACAGATTTGGGTGCTCACATGGTTGAACATCAGTGCACCACACTTTGTTCGAACAGAAGCAACCTCGAAGAAAGCAATTGATGAAAACAGTAAATTCATCATCAACAATATTGCAATTCTCTAGAAAGCACAGATATTCTTTCAGTAGTCACAAGCAAGAGAACCAAGTATGCCAGGCTGAGGTCTCGACAGGACCTCCTAATTCATCCAATAGTCGGAGCCGTGACAACCAGGGTTAGGCCAAGGTTCCAAAAGGACATCCCAATTCGTCCAATGCTCACGTAAGCATGAGAACCACAGTTCCCAAGCCAAGATCTCAAAAGGACATCGTAAGACAGGACATCAACATGGCCAAATCTCAATATTTCAACTAAATTTTCGAATCAGAATGGGATGGTTTGGTCCAGGGATGTCTAGGTTAGGCTCAATCAACAACATAAAGGACCACATGAAGGACAACAAGAGATGACAAAAGGACAAGACAATGAGAATAACAGCAAGGAATGGTGGGGATGATGAGCACAACAATCCCAGGGCACCCCTAGCCTAGGAAATCCCTTTTGGCAACCCGGGCGAGAACACTTCAAAGCAAACAAACAAACACATGGACAATTAAGGGATGATGAATTCAACATCATCTTTGCATGTGTCACATTTCACATCCAGATTTTTCAAACTTGACTCCAAAACATCAAAACAATACCATACTTTGTGGATTGATAGTGTCAATCAAACTGCCAGAAATGTGCCAACCTTTCCATTCTTCATCTGCAAACTGAGGAGCCATTCTTAAATTACTTAAATCATTTGCTCTCAAAACAGTTCTTTTGAAACTGAATTCAAAATGAAACCAAATGAAAGTGAGCACTGCTTGCAAAGTATCGGATCATCAGCTTCATCATGAATCAACAGGTACCTCCTAATCCAACCAAAGTATGAGGTCATCAGCTACATTGTGAATGCACAGGCACTTCCTAAGCCAAGTATGGAAAGTCCAAGCACAGGTACTCCCTAACCCAAGTATGAAAATTCCACGTATCAGATCATCAGCTGCATCCTGAATATTCAGGTACTTCCTAACCCAAGTATGGAACTTCCATAACTAACCATCAGACCTAGTGAGAAAAACACCAAGCAAGCAATTTCTTTCTGATTACACCAAGAATGCCTACCAACGCCACTAATCACCACTTTCCATGTGTAAAAGATGAGACCACTGATTGTCAACATGAAGCACAGTGTTCTCTTCCATCACATGATTTGCTGAACTCAAACCACAGTGAGACAATCAGACCACTTTTACTTTTTGCTTCAAGAAACTTACAACTGTCTAAAACCCTGTGAATGCAACCTGGAAGAGGCTGCTCCTGTATCAAAAATCAAGAACCCACAACAAAAAAAACCATTTGTCATTCTGAGAGTTACTCATCCTCATCTTCAATAACCTTTGTGCCAAGGTTGACAAAACCTTCAGGCGGCACCTCAGCAACAGTAACATACGAGTACAACTCCTCTTTTGCATCCTCATCATCATTCCGTTTCCTCGCAATGCGGACACGCACCCTGGTGGGTACATTCCGAACACCTCTGCTCCAAATGTGTTTATTGAGCTTCACATCCAACCTCACATCACTAGTTCCCATGGCCTTCTGGGCAAACTTGCGAATCTCCTTGATGGCCTTTGGGGCTTTCTTCTTGAATGTGCTGCCATTATCAATTAACACACACAAAAAAGAACTTAGTCCCAGAAAACTCATTTCTCCAGACTATAAAAGGATCAGTATGAAACAATTACACAGTTTTCAATACATGGCTGAGAGCATATGTGGGCTTTAGAGTTCCAGTGTATACAATACAAGCACACAAGCGTGAACCGAATAGTTAACAATTAGTGAAGTAATCATGATCCTGCCAAAGATAGATTCAAAGCTATCCTCGTTGAACCAAAGGCAACTTTTGCATAACAATTATGTTTGATACAGCAGCTTGTTGCAGCAGTAGGAGCAAAAAAAATCTCAAGAAAATTCACCAGGTCAGAATTAAGTCTGCTGAGCTCCTAAGGTTCAATACTGACAAAAAAAGCTGTAAACTTTCAGGGAGTAGGAAACCTCACATCAACACTAGTCATTGTAACGCCATCTACTAAAAAGGCCTTCAGTGACTAATCCAACATGTAGAGCTTTCAAGAAAAGCAGAAGATACAAGTGGCCATTCATTATCCAAAACAAGATCTCATAGACCTTGCATCCAGCTTTGTTAATCGTTGAGAAACTTCACAAAGATTGTGATGAGAAGGAGGAGGAGGACTCAGGAGGAGCAGTGTAAACATCATAGTTTAAAAAAATATTTCCATACAAGTTCAAGTCTATTACAGCTAAGTAGGAGGCGATGAAAGAAGGGCGAAAGGACAAACCCCAACCAAAAGAAAGAAATAAAAGCCAGGAACTTACCAGCCATGCAGTCGCTTGTGCAGATGGATAGTGTACTCACGAGTGACAACCTCATCCTTCCGACTCTTGCCCTTCTCCACCATCGTGACTGACTGCGGTCGGAGATTTGCTGTGCCGGGGGATCACGACGCTGCGCTCGCCTTCTTCGTTGCAGCAAAAGGGGTTAGGGTTTCCCAAGCGTCGTATTTGTTGCAACAAAAGGGATTAGGGTTTCGCATCGACGCTCAGTTTCCATGGCAGCCAAAAAGGAGAGAGACGACTGCACAGCCGTTAGATTAGAAAACAAATGTTACATCTGAGCCGTTCGGTTTATCTTGGCTCTGGATGGCATCCGAAACGCCAATTCTACATCCATCACCAAAGCACAATTTCCCGACCGCCGGTCGCCCGTTTTCGGGACCACATTTTCGGCTGCTTACAGCACCGGTAGGTGCAGTTGTTCGTGGGTCGGCAACCATCAGTCATTGAGAGATCTGCTCAAAGAGTGTCGTTGTACGCGTACAATACGGTTGAGCTGTACTAGTATTAGTAGTATGATCGTATGTTCATTGCCCTTATACATACGTACATGATTTTCCTTTATTAATTAAAAAAAGTAATAATGTTACACAATTAAAAGTTTGTCATCTATTGTTGGTTTTTTTTTCTTTAAATTTTTTTTTAAAATAATAATTTTACATGGTCAAAGTTTATTATCTATATTTTATATTTTTCAAAATAATGACTGATACATTGTGCCTTTTTCAGGAAATGTTTTTTTATTAATGGCGATTGCTCTTTTGGTATGACAACATACGACCTAATTATATTGACAATATATTACTTAAATTTATTTAAATTACGTATATATATTTTTTTTATTTTATTTTTTTTTTATTTTATTTTATCCTATTGGGTTATAATTTACAAACCCTGGCCTTGTCCTAAATCATCTATGCCTTATGGCTCTTTCTAGTTCACATGATTTAAGGCTATTGTGAATTTTCAAGGCTAAATTATTTCAATAAGTAATAAATGGACTTCACAAATTTAATAAATACTTGCACTTATAATAATGCCATGGTTGAAATTTTTTTCTTTTTCTTTTTTCTTTTTCCTTTCGCTATTCATATGTCAACTCAAATCCCGCAGAGAAATGACAATTGTTCTGGAATGCGGAACTCGAAAGATGAACAACATCCTCCTTGTTTAGTTCCTAACACTAACAGGCTCTTCTTTCACAACAACAAAGACCAACTTATAGAGTAGAAGGTCCAGACCCGAATAGCAAGGTTGTAACAAAATTTGCGGTATCCTTGACAACAAAATCAAGGTGCAAGGTGACAACAACTGAATCCAGGCTGAATCCAGGCTTGTAACGTGATAGAAAAAGCCAAGAATAACTTGCATACATAAATAAGGCCATGAAACAACAGAAAATCATCAATTGCGACCAGATACAAAATCAAACTCATGTTTGCTACCTCATGATCATGGTACTAGTAGTCAACCATGTGCAATCATGAGTCACAAAACTGCCTCATATAGAAACACATTGCCTAC
>Ga0209208_10008523_pt1 | contig 13657 bp, 11 predicted proteins | sample S1TSphfallax_3_FD_187694 | JGI IMG/M metagenome (GOLD analysis project Ga0209208, IMG submission 187694) | Host-associated microbial communities from peat moss isolated from Minnesota, USA - S1T2_Fd - Sphagnum fallax MG (SPAdes) (version 2) | ecosystem: Host-associated > Plants > Peat moss >...
TGGCGGCTCTACTTTTGGCTCTAGTTCAAGCTGTTGCTGCGCCCATTCCATTGGATGGAACAATACTGGGGGAGTGGAGTTTGGAACCAGCAGAAGCAGTACTCTACTCGCCTGATACAAAGGTACCTCGATCTGCGGAAGTTGCACTTCGACGGGCAATTCCAGCCGTGAATCCATCCATGAAGAAAATGCAGGTTAGGGTTGTGCTTTTCTTGGTGTCTCCCTTTCCCAGTTCCTTGAATTTCCTAGTAGCAAAGCAATTTTCCAATAGTGGAGTACAAAGATATCTGTATTTGCAGAAGTCACACATCGCAGTAATTACCTGTCCATGAAAAAAATTCAAGTTAGGGTTATTGTTTTTCTTTGGGTCTGTCTTTCCCAGTTCCTTGAGTTTCCTAGTAGCAAACCAATTTTCCAATAGTAGAATACAAAGATACCTCTATTTGCAGAAGTTGCACTTCAAGGGGCAATTTCAGCTGTGAACCCATCAACAAAGAAAATGCAGGTTAGGGTTTGTGCTTTTCTTCATGTCTCTCTTTCCCATTTCCTTGAGTTTCCTAGTAGCAAAGCAATTTTCCAATATTAGAATACAAAAGGTTATTTGCAGAAGTTGCACTTCGATGGGCAATTCCTGCCATAAAACCATTCATGAAGAAAATTCACATTAGGGTTGTGCTTTTCTTCATGTCACTCTTTCCTGGTTCCCTGAGTTTGCTACTAGCAAAGCAACTTTCCCATAGTAGACTTGTTTCAGCACTGTCATGTGCAGCAACTAAACCCTTTTTTCTTGCCCTCTCTCAATCCAATGAGATCATTATTCAGGAGATAAGCTAGGTGGAATTACTCACTCAAGTACTGTTGTTTCTTCTTCTGGAATTGGTCTGATCCGACAGGAATCATTGGAGGATATATTTTATCTGCTGCGCATACCACAGCGCAAACCCTATGGCTCAATGGAGAATGATGTCAAGAAGGCTATAAAGGTGATGATTATGGACTTTCTCTTTCCTGTAGTCATAATTACATTCAAACTCTTTGCATGTTGGGTACATTGCTGGGTGCTTAATTATGAGGTAGAAGCAGTTGCTGTATAGTTTCTGGTTTGTGTGTAAAAGGCCTCCTGTTTGACCTCAGGTAAGATGTTGTGTGTTCTGTGAATTTAAACATGGCAGAACAGGCTAATTATGTGTGGTATTGCAGCTTGCAACTGATGATAAAGCTGCAATTTTAGCAGCATTGCCACCTGATCAAATTGAAAAGGGCACAGAGCTCTTCAACAAGCTCATTAGTGGCAAGGTATGATGACAGCATCCTCAACCTCCTAGAGTGATTGGTTGTCAAGTCTCTGGTTCAAGAAACTGCCAATTCAAGTATCTATGTTGTGCTGTTGAAATGTCAGGCCACTGAAAATATGTCCTTGCTCTGAGTTCAATGCTGTTCTTTGCAAATTGCCAAGGAAGTTTAATATTCCTGTTCTTTTGCCATATCTATGGCCTTGCACTGGTTCTCCCTAGGAATGTACTGTAGCATGTTGATGTACACACTGGTAGAAGCTGATGATGGCAACTAGAATTCACCTCTGACAGGGGGCAGTAGGAACAGATGAGGCTGCAAGACTCTGGCCTGAGAAGAAGCTCTCATTTGTGCTAGCTTTGGCTGGTGTCATATAAATCATGATGGTGGGGTAAAGGGTGGGTTAGAGTCTGTGCTGGAGGCAATTGCAGCCAAGGATGCTGATAAGGTCTCTATTCGGCTTGCATCATCACTTGACACACTTTCTCAGCTTGAATTAGCACAGGTAGATTTGTTCTCCTGTCTTCCTCTTATTTCAGGTCAACAGACATAGGAAGCAATTGGCAAATTCTGAATCAAGGTGCTAAACCCTTTTCAAGTAAGCCTAATAGTACCCAGCAGGCTAGCATTCCTCTGAAAGCTTTAGCCAACTACCCTTGAAGGTGACATTGAGCAACAGATATCTAGGAGTTGACTGTGTTCAGAGCCACTCCAGGGTGCTTAGGCAGAGCCAACAACAGTCCAAGCTATGGAAGTACAGGGTTGATCATCATTTCTGGTGGCGATCCTACTGCTTTCATTTTCTTGAAAGAGAGTCTGAAAAGTGCATTCTTATACTGTCCTTCCATCACCTTCTGGTTATTGACCTCCACCTAGTTTTGATACAGAACAAACAGAGGAAGAGGTCTTGATGAGAGAGAAGATAGGACAAGGAAAAGATGTACAGCTTAGGTGTGCTCTTGTAGAAGAATATCTAATTGGAACTTGATGTTGACATCTGCAGGCTACAGGGTTGGCCTTTCTTGTACCCACCCCATACCAGCAATACCCCAGGTGATGTCTCTGAATTGCAATTGACTGTTTTCTTGTCAACCATTGAAAGGTGTAGCTAATGCTTCACATGTGTTTGCAAAGATCAACCTTGTTTCCTCAACCTGTTTGCTACCTCTTCCCTGCTTCTTGAGCAGGTCAGTCATTCTAAGATGTAGTAGGGAAGTCAGATTAGTATGTGCATCTGATCTCTTAGTCTAGACCTTACAGTTTGCAATTGAAGAGTAGAGAAGTATAGCTTCCGAGACTAGCTCACTCACCCATTCTCATGCAGGCTGACAGGAAGAGCAACAGCAGAGTTCACAGTGGAAAAGGGTGACGGTTCCTCATTTACCGTGGCTACAGGTGGAGGGCCCCAAAAGGTTGGCATCCTTGAGGTAATTTCTAACAACCCATGTTTCAATTCAACTGGTTTTTCACTGCTGAAAAGTACCTTTAATGTCTCCCACATCTGGTTTGTCAAAAAGCTTTTTGAGGTCCTGATACAGAAGCTCTTTTTTTGGTGCTCAGGTGGTGCTGGATGGCTACTCTGCACCACTCACAGCTGGCAATTTTGCAGATTTGGTAATGTATGTCTGCACTTTTGCATGCTTTGAAAAGTTGAATGGCATGGGATGGAGAGCAAGAAAGTCTTAGTCATGTGTGGGGTGCCGGTGTTCCATGCCAGGTATTGAAAGGTGCTTATGATGGGATCAAGTTAAGGAGCACAGAGCAAGCAATTTTGTCTGATACTGAGACACTAGATTCTGTCGGGCGTGCTTTGCCCATTGAAATTTTACCTTCTGGAGAGTTTCAGCCATTATATAGAACTACACTTAATGTGCAGGTGAGACCTCTTTCAATCTCTCCGCTCTTGGTTTGGTTCCTTTTGGGCTATCCTTTTGGTGCAACTCTCATTGCATATCTGACAGTTGCCTGCCTGCTCCTGTTTTTATTGTTCAAGGATGGTGAACTGCCAATATTGCCGCTGTCAGTATATGGAGCTGTGGCCATGGCACACAACCCAACTTCTGAGGACTTCTCAGCTCCTTCACAATTCTTCTTCTACCTCTATGACAGACGAAGTGTACAGTCTTAAATCTCAAAATTCTGCTGCATAGTAGTACAGCAATTTAAATTCACATGTAAATAGCAGATTGTCTGAAACTGTTGTCAGCTAATGTACTTGTGGGTGATTTCTCTGCTGAGAACAAACTTGCTTAGATTTGTACAGTTTCTAGGCACTGGAAGTCCTCCCTTGACTGAAACCTGCTTACAATCCTTCATAAGGTCATGGCTCATTACACACGCTGCTTGCTACTTTTCATGAAGATATCTAGCTCATCTAAAGTTTTTATAAAGGGTGTCTATTTGCACTTCTCATGTTTGGGCAGGACAAATAGGGGAAAAAATGCAGAAATCCAATTTATTTTTTGGGCTACCAGAAGTAAAAGGACTGTAAAGTAGATGGTTTGACCCTGACAGTACCTAAAGTTTTGTTTGGATTGCAATGTGTTGCTGCAGTCTGGTTTGGGTGGGCTCTCATTTGAGGAAGGCCAATTTTCTGTCTTTGGGTAAGGTTTTCACACTCTATTTGGATTTCATGCACTTCGTTGATGAGAACTGTACTTGGCTGTATCATCTTCAATCTGTACTCAACAAAGCCTTGTTGGAGCCTTAAAAAAGATATATTCCAGATACCAAAGATCAGTTCAGTTCCTTCAATTTTTATGTGCATAAACAATTGATGAAATGCAGGTATGTGACGAAAGGAAAAGAGCTGCTATCACAACTCAAAACAGGTGATATCATCAAATCAGCAAAGCTTGTGTCAGGTCTTGATCGGTTTGTTGCACCCACTGAAAGTGGTTGACAAGTAGTCAAGGGCTCTCCTTGGCACACAGAATTTTGTTGTTGTGGGTTTGCTGCAAACCGAAGCCTTTTTGTCTACTCACTAATCTGTGATGAAATAAATTTTTGTCACACTACGAGTGCTGCTAAGGCTTTGTGAAAACCATCCATCCAGAGACACAAAGAGCTTGGTATATATGCCACCCTCTGATCACGCAACTTCTGCTCAGATGCACTGAGGAGATTTGTAAAAATTCCAAAAAACCATTCTTTGTGTGCCCAGAAAGAGATGAAGGGATCAATCAGAGAGTCAAATCATCTCTTCTTTGACAAGAGCTTCACCTTGTGCCAACTTCCTGGTCAGACCTCACCTTCAATGTGCTTTACAGTTTAAAAAAAAATTTATGAGCCATTTTCCATGAATAACTAAAGAGGGTTATTGACACAATTGTGAATGATGTTCCTGTATCCAAGTGCTGGTGTGCCTACCAACTCTGAGGTTCTATTTCATTACCCAAAGGCTTCAAAGAAGTGAGGTTTTTAGGCTGAATCAATTGACCAGTGTTAACTCTCTGTTTTTGCATTCAATGATGTACTAGTGAAGAAGTGCTTCCACTCTTTCTACATCTAGTGAGATCTAGTGGAGTTCTTCCACTCTTTGTATCTACATCTAGTGAGATCTAGTGAAGTGTTTCTATGCTGTAAAATTGTAGCTGAAAACAGAAAGCATTTGTTGGCCAGAGGTATTGATAAGATGGAGGATTGTTTACTGAGATGCATCATGCCTACAAGATGTTGATGTGTCCAGTAGTCAGTATCTTGTTGAGGTGTGTACAAGAGGAACATTGATGAGGGGAGGGAGCACAGGAGGGTTTCTATTTAATGTGCATTGCTCTGAACAAGAACCAACTAGACTTTTTTTTCAGTCCCTTACATTTGCTGAACTTCTGCAATGTTGGAAATTTTCTAGTAAAACTGGACCAATTACTGGGAAGAGTGTGTATCTCGAACTTTAAATTCTGACCTTTTGAAGGATGCAAAGAACAGCAGCAGTCATGACGCTGTTTGTTGCAGTCTGCTGTAATTCTTATGATCACAAACATCTGTGTCACCTTGTGCACTGTTCTGCCACCACCCTCTCAACTTCATGAAAAATCCAAAACAGTAAAGCCTGGAAGAGGAGCAATAACAGACATGTTCACATCCACACAATTAACCACTCTTACATGTTTGTTTAGCACCATGATTACTGGTTTGACAAGTAAGCAACAATAGTGAGGGACTTCCAAAGCCATATATGAGTTTTCATCTAGTGATACTTCAACAAGTACATATACTTTCAAGCATCTTTTCTCTTTAGTTCCTTGTAGGTTTGTGTGGGCAAGTCATCAACAAGATGTAAAAATAATAAGGCTTTGGATTAGTACAAAATTGAGATTTCAGTTTTGCTTTAGTATCTAGTAGGTGCCATGCCACAAACATACCAAATTCATTTTCACTAAAGGAGCCCATGAAGCAGCCAGTGGCTTTCTGGCCAGTGCTGTGTACAGAAAGTCATTGGTCATGCATTCAAATCTCAGGATTAGGAATTGGTAACAACACTATTGTTATACAACTGCAATGGCAACATCAGTCTGGTCAAAGGTGGACACAATAACAGTGTACAAATGGAAAGAGAGGTGGAACCATCCAAATTCATATTGTTATAACACCTCCAACCTGTCTGTGTAGGAGATTTTCACCATCTCAATTAGTTGACCATTGGCAACATTATTTATTTGAGGAAGGTCAACTCCAATGCAGCATTACCTTTTGTCTTGGAAAGTCTCAGCATCTCAAGGAATGTAAGCAAGTAAGAAGGGGGCACACTTATGTCCGGATAACATAAGAGTTGGACAGAGTGACATATCGAACCCAGCGATGAGGATTATATGATTTCGACTTCTTCACTAGCTGCAAAAACTTCACCTGTCAACCACCCGCCAGCTTGTCATTAGGTTAGGACCGCATGACTGCTCAACCTAAGGTGTTGTATGCCTTGCAGAACACATACCCCAGTAATACAGAGTCAAACCACTTCATGACCAATCAGATGATGTGACATTTACTGTGTAATCTACTTAGAAATGCAACAGAAATGGAGCATTTCTCTGCCTGACAATTCAGCCTGATCTAGTTTAAACTCTTGGACCTGATCAGACATTCCACTGTGCAGTATGGTCTATCCTGGACAGTTGCCAAAACACCATTTGAGGTATATCTAAAAAAGAGTCAACTGCTCTGACACAAAGTGAAATATCTTCAAGTACCAAGAACTTCTAAACAATTATGATTGAACTCTAAATAAATAGAATCAACAGATGATCCAACAATAAGGTTATAGAGATTTCAGATCTGATAACAGAGAAAACAAAAAAAAACAGTTAACTGGTTTGAACATCAGCATTACAACACATCAAAATCATACAGACATTGAGGGGCCGTGCAAACAAACAATAAGGTTGTAAGTTTGACAAATAGTTTGTAGGTCAAGTTACCCCAGTGAGAAAGCTCCTCTATAAACAGAATAGATAAGGCCATGAAGAGTATACCTGAAGTCTAGAAGCATTGTACATAGGGATGGTAAATGTCATACTTATTGGGCCCGCCTCTTTCTTGATGTTAACTGCCAAAAACAGTCATTTGTCAGGATTGAATTCTAACTGTTTCATGCCAATAAAAGACTAGTTAGGAGGCAAAATGGATACTATTGTTCCAAGAGCATCCTTTTGGTGGGTAGAATTGGGGGATGAAACATAGTTGAAGATTTATTGAGCTCTGCTGCTCTTTCTCAGGTTGTAATGTCCCTCCAAGCCATATCAATAGACAATTGCAACCCAGAACCAAATCTGAAAGCCTGCATGCTAAGGTGTAAGAATGCCTACCAGTTCTTTCCTGAGAGAGTGTCAGCTTTGCTCTTAATGTGTGTTCAGAACCTCCAACAATCTGCAACCCACCCCAAGGACAAATTAATGAGGAACTATGGCATCAAGGATTGATCAAAGATAGTTTCCTGCCAAGAGGTGTCTTCTGTGGTGTGGGTTTGCATTGGAAATGAGAATAAAGAATTCCTGTAGGAAATGAGCACTAGGGGCCTTCATGTCACAGGAACAAGCAACTCTAAAAAGAAAATGTAGCTCATCCATGTAAACGACATCTTGACAGCATGGGGTGGGGTGATAAGAGTGCTTCACTATGGATTTCAGTCCAAGGACAAAGAGCCAACCCTAACATACTGATTTCCTGGCTGTTGCAATTTCAAGAACCAAGATAGCGACACACCTTCCGGCAACACCATTCCAGAACTTTGTTGGCTTCTTTGAAGTCAGTAGTCTGGCCAACAGCTCCTGTCTCCAGATCAAAGCTCACCCTGTAGGTTGAGTTGCCAGAACACACCAGATTATCACAATTTTGCATAGAAAGAAAACATTCTACTTGCCAGAACAAGAGCTGTTCATTTTCCACTGAGGTTGAAAGGTATACAGTCCAATAGAGATAACTGTCCTGATAATCTACCTCAGCTAAAGTACATGGTTTGAACCCTTTCGATAAGAGGTCATAACTTGTGCAATCAATTTGTTGTGCCAAATATAAAGGTCCAAGGATGGGGAGTCAGGTTATTTGTATCAAGAAGTTCATCATTATTAACAGCTACATACTAGTTAGTCACCCATAACTGGATTGAAGCACTTCAAATTTGGAAACCTTTTGGAATTAAAACTCCAATGCCAGCACCTGAACTTGTGTACTTAACATAACACCCAGCCATAGGCTTCAGAAGGCTACTAGAATCCCCATATGATCATCATCTAAATAATCAAGGCTCAAGTCCACACCAAGATACAAGTGCTAGCAAACTGGACAAGATCCCATACCTTGTTGTTGTTTTGGGAAGAGGTACCCGTAAGATCACCATATTAGCTGTGATGGTAGTTGGGAAGTCTGCCCGCACTTTCAAAACTACCTCTGCCTGTCACAATTAGACATAGGCAAGAACACATCACATCCAAGGTTGTCAAATATCAACATCAATGTGCCCAACCACAGATGAGAAACTTTCTGCAAAATTCCCCACTAACAGTGAGGGCCCTCTGTCTACCCTGCACCTACAAAATCATGCAACAGCTGGTGTTTCCATGTTGCAATGACTAGGAACTTGGCCACTGCACATTTATAGGAACAAGAGTTGAGTGCTCATTTCAAGTCTAGCAGACATTAGAAACCCATTACAGGCTCCAAGTTTGGACTGCATTGAAGACTTTGAGCCTTCCTAACATACCATATTTTTCCTGCTCTACGAGGCATATGGTATTGTGACATATTCTTAACTACAAAGACAGACACCATGCACACTGCAATTGCAACTATTACTAAGGATGCACTAAAGCCCATGAGGTTCTCAAGGTCTAGAATAGCCTGCAGGTCTAATTTGTTTTGATATAGCAAATTTTTTACTACAAAGAGATCCAGTGGTTATGACCACAGAACTAGAATATTCTCATGTAAGTGTACCTTGAAAGGACCTGCCTCTTCAATCACCGGATAGACTTTAAAAGGAGGCTTGAACTCTTGAGTCATTCGATAGTTCATGATTGGAAACTCTCCATCTGGAGGTATCTTCATTCACAAGAGTAAAAAAGAAGGTGAACAAAGTTAATGTCTTGAACCTTAACTCCTGAATCCCCTAAATAACCTGAAAGGTGCCTCTGAAAACATCTTCACATGCTTTGGGAAGTATTCTTTGGAACTTGCAACTGTAGTGATGACATTGCTAGTGTATGGGGAAACAGAATATGAGTCAGCTGATCAGCTCTAGGCATGGGAGAGATTTTTTGATGGCCAATTGTTGCATCTGTTCTATTACTACAGCATGTCCTAACCACAAACCCTTTTCTCTCATTATCAAAGCCTGAAACCTGTGACTTCTCTGGCAGTTTAATTTCAAGCACAACTTTAAGAGGGACCCTACTTCTTGGGGTGGATAGATACCAGAGTAAGTGTGCGGTCCAATTCAAAGTCATCCAAGCGGACTGATTCATGGAAATTGCAGTCATCCAAAAGGACCATACCCACTCCACCTCCTGCACCATATTCTGGAGCTGTACAGTAAGATCAGGACAACAATCCTTCAGCAAAGGGATCCTTCCTTCTTATAGACCACAGCAGGGATCTCTGAAACCTAGAAACATTGACATAAACAATGCCACACATATTTTTGCTGAAATACCTCATATGATAATTATACAGCTTATCTGCCCCCAGCCATGTGACATTCCCACAGTCACTCCTATTCCATCAATCAATCAAGAGAAGAGTGCTGACCATAGCTGCCAGAGCCAGCATGCCCAATGCTAATGTCATCATTCAAGCCCACTTTGATTTCTGGATTTCCTGACAGGTAGCTCTTCATCTGAATGGTACCATCGATCTCTGAGGTCAAAATATAACCCTGTTTTCCCAATGGCCCACCTTAATGAGCCTTCAACAATTTCCAATGCCTAGACAAAGAACTTGGCTTGGCTCATTAATCCCCACAGGCTTTGCAAGCCCTTATAAAATTACTCAACTTAAACCCAAACACTGACCAAAAACCAGCACAGTGTATTAAGATTAGTAGCATGTATCACTTTGTCAATGCAATTGCATTAGAAGTTCATGCCAGAGAGTTATGAGGGGAGGAAAATGTCAAAACATTTGACATATGTATGTCCACAGCACAGTGCATAACTTACACTGGAATTGAAGGTGACACTAATCTTTTCAATAATATCCACAAACACCTCTTCTCGCTTTTTCCCTCCTGGCTCATTAGCCACCACTGACTTGGTTACTGCCGTTCCTGGCAACCGATGTGACCCTTGCTGACAACACAGCCCACTTCTTTATCAGAAACAAAGTTGTTCTACAATAAATTATAGTACCCATGCAAACCCACAATTCTGTGCACACCCAAAAAGTGGGTTTGTTTTGGGTATGCCTGTCCCAAACTTGTTTTGTTTTGTACTTTTGTCATCTCCCAACAAAGGAAAAAGGATTAGGGAATGTGGTAGCCTAGCACTTGTTACAATTCCATTGATATCTCACTCTTTGCTAGGAACTAGTTTTCAAGGTTCTAGTCAATGGTCGATGCTTCTAAACAGCATTAACAGTCAAGTTAGGAAGAGCTGTCAAACAAATCTGTGCCACCAGGGTCTTGCCTTATTTTATGTTTCAATTGAGTCAAAATGGAGCATAAGGAGTGGAGCTTTACAATGAAAAGAGCAGCTGGGCCAAGTGATGGCATCCGAGCGGCATCCACCACCACAGGCTCATTGAACACAAATGACTTCAATGCTTCTGTTGATGTTGTTTGAGGATACCCAAAATCCTGTACCAGGAGATAACCCTGATGTCAGTAAACCAACCCAACAATTTTTTCAATGTCAAACAACACCACATTTACCACATACCCACTCATTTCATTAAAGCAAAACATCCACAACAAAAATGGTGAAGGGGGCAAGTGTTTTTGCCACCATGCAGACAATATGACTCATGAAAAGATAGATTCCAACCACTTGCAGATTGGAAGTAAAGAACTGAAAACAGAGATCATCTGCAACTGCAAGCATTCTCTACAATCTCTTGCTCATAAGGGATAACAAATATAAGTCCACCCAACTCAACTCTCAAGCAGAATGAACAACCTTAATTCTCAGCAAAACTATCACAAAGTAGATGAGGAACAGCACAGACAAAAGAGAGGCAACTTACTAGTTACAGCACCAAAAGGACAATCAGTGAATATTCCAGTTTGTGAAAAAAATTTAAACTGGAGAAGCCTATCACAGTTGGATTGAGAATAGGAAGGATAATAATGGACACATGCATTGGGAAAGTAACTTACAATCATTTCATCCAGCAATTCATAAACAAGCACAAAGTTTTTTCGTAGTGAATCTTCATTGAGAACTCCCAGGTAATCCTTAGTCACACGGGCTATGCGTTGCAGAAGCTCCAATACCAGTGCTGGTGAAAGGTTCACCCGCGTGGTTGCAACAAATAGCAGCCCTGCCTGCTTCACATGCATGTAATTCACACCATCTACATTCTGCAGCACAAGCATCTTGTCACTTTTCCAAAGCCTCATTTCACAAAAACAATTGTCATCTATTTCAACAAATGGTTTGAGAATTGAAACAAATAAGTGCAAGTTAGACCTGTCCCTGGTGGATTCTGAACACATATGTCCATTCCATTGACAGAGAGTTGTCACATGGCTCTCAGCAGCACCATTTAGGGTTTGAGGCATGGGTTATGCAATGGCAACACTTTCCAACCCTTCAACTTTGTTCTGAACATAAAAGCATGCTGATGTGCATCTCCAAACTAGCTAGCATATTAGCCACAAGTTTTAGTGATCAACCCTCTGCCATAGTTGTTTAGAGCTACAAGAAAAGGGAACAGAATACCTACGAATATAGGAGGTGCCTCCTCGCCTTCTTCACCCTTCCAGAACTTCACCTTTCGGAAAAATATCTCAGCACTTCCTTTAGGAACATCGCCGCGGTCTGCACACCAAACAGATTAGATAACTTAAGCATCGAAAGGAAGGGTATTTTATCATGAAAAATCCCATTAAAGATTGATCACATGCGACTCTTTTGTGACATGAACAAGGCTGATCTTGGCTCTCAAGACTCTCTGCAAGAAAAAGGGGGCCTCTGTAGAACTATCATCTACAGACATTTCATTTTTTTTGCTGAGATTTAACTACAGTACACCATTCGTCTGTACAGAAGTAGGAAGAATTAGGTCAAACCTCCAGGTCGTCAAACCATGGCAAAATGAGCTGTCTACAGAATACAAAGACGAAACTCTAGACTTGTGTTGAGGCTCAATCAGATCATTGAGAAAGGGTCCAGAAAAAGATCAACAATTGTAGAACATCTTGTGCTGATGAAAATCAAGGAACAGTGCTTTTTCTTATGTCTGATCTGCACAGGTTGTTCATCAATGCCACGATACAGACTACTATTGCGGCTCCTCATCCTAATGAACCGTAGAAAAAGCGAATCTCTTGTTTGCATCACAGCAGCGGAGATTCTGCTTATCCTCTCATCAGAGAAGTAATATAAAAAAAAAGGCATAAATACCATAGTGGGAAACAAGACAAATGCTGAAGACGATCAGGAACAAACGGAAAATTGATCGGACAACGTTTATAACCAATGCACGAAGAGACTGGGAGCTATGGGGCTTGTCAATGCACGAGTTAACAAATCGATGAGTGAGAAATCAGAAAGGGATGAGAGAAACTGTCGCAAAAACTTACAATCACGGAACACGATGTTGTCTCCTCGCAAGGAGAGGACGAAGAACTGAGATATCATGACTGCAGTTGCTGTTCCCCCGTGTCTTCCTTCGCTCGCTGTTTTCGACACAGACACAGAAGACAAGAGCCAACGCAGAAGAAGAGGAGGAGCATCTGCTGCTGCTGCTACCGCCGCTGCGTAGCCAACAAAGGCGTCGCGGACAAGGAACCCAAGGAAACAAGTGCGCCCACGAAGAAGAAGGATCTCAAGGAGACGTACCTTCGGAGGTTTCCGGTACCAAGGAGAGGGGCCCCAAGGAGGCGTACCTTCCGAGGTACTAAGGGGGAAGGGTCCCAAGGAGGCGTACCTTCCGAGGTACCAAGGGGGAGGGGTCCCAAGGAGGCGTACCTTTATAATCATACAAGGGTGGGAAGGGAACAAAGGCACCCAAAAATAAGGCCGCACTAAGGTACGCAAAATAGGCTCAAAGTGAACCAATAGCCCCTAGGGATTGTGAGGAAATGGATGGTAGGTGGATAGCAAACACTTTTCCATTGGGTTCCAATTCCATAAGTTAAATCAAGAGTTAGTGTTCTTTCTTTCCTACCCACCTACCTACTAGCAACCTACTAATTAGCCCTTCCCTAGGTACTATGTACTAACCATCTACATGCACGGACCTACTAACAATCCACCAGCCCTTACTAATGTACTAGCTAGCCCTTACCAGCCCAACATGAGTTGGGATTGTCCATAATGTGTAAAGGTCCTATACAACATGCTGAAGACTAAAGACCTTAACCCAGTCTTCTTGCAAGCCCCGGGCCGGTTTTGACACACTAATTATATTATTTTCAAAAATGTTTAAATTTTCAAAAAATAAAATAAAATTAAGAAAATAGGTTTTTTGGAAGGATTTAAAGAAATCTGATGGATTATTTGAGAATAAATCATTTATCAAAATGAAATTCTTAATATTAATTAATTATTTGATATACCAAAATGGCCAAGGTTAGTAGATGAAATTTGTTTTGTCTTACAAAAGTCAATTTTAAAAGTTAATTTTGTTTCTTCCAACTCTATTTCACTCCTTTCCCTTCTATGGACATGAACATGAAAAGGCATAAAGAATAATTGAAGCTTATGCATAG
>Ga0209208_10008524_pt1 | contig 13657 bp, 7 predicted proteins | sample S1TSphfallax_3_FD_187694 | JGI IMG/M metagenome (GOLD analysis project Ga0209208, IMG submission 187694) | Host-associated microbial communities from peat moss isolated from Minnesota, USA - S1T2_Fd - Sphagnum fallax MG (SPAdes) (version 2) | ecosystem: Host-associated > Plants > Peat moss >...
AATGCAATCAATTAGAAGATGTTACTAAGGGGAGACTCTCTAGAAGGTATTCTAAAAGTTTGAAATTGAAAATTTGGGTGCGTTTACAATAGAGGTTGGCACTACAAGTCCCAAACAGACCATGCAAAAATGTAAGAATTCATTTGTAGCAGGCAACAAAGGAAAAGGTTGATTATAACTAGGACTATCAACTTCTATATTCACAAGTTCAACAGCACCCTTTCTTCTTGCAATGCAACATCAAAAATTGAACAAATTTATATCATGTAATTCTACTGAAATAACTCTTAACATGCATGATCTTGAATCTCTTTTTTTCTTCTATTGTATTTCGACCAATTATGCAAAAAAATGAATCGAAAATGAAATACAAATGTCAAAAACGCATTAAACAAAAAAACATGTATCATAGCATGTAATTTCATGTAAAGTGTAAGTAGAATGTAAAGTAGTCATGCGAAGCTTATGACTTTGCATCTCCCATACGTCACATACCATACTTAATGGACACTAAAATTTCTTCCATTCATGTGATTGTAGTATATCTCCTTGCGTCGTTAGTCATGTTCTTTCCTTCAAATTTTGGGAATGACATAATAGAAGTGAACTATATACTTTGAATTTTTTTTGATTCCAATGGGAAACTTCATGAACTAGATCCTATCACTTGAATAATAGGTAGACTTCAAAGTAGAACAACGGATAATGGATGAGGGCTTAGTTCATCATCACCAAAGATGGGATGATGGGACATCATCAATTTTTTTAAGTGTTGATAATGGCTGTAAGGAAACAATCAATTGGTTGTTGGTGATGGGAAGGGACACAATAGTTAATATCAATCCAATAGTTCTTGGAGCCACCTTGCTTAAATCAAAATATCTCACTAATGCAAAGTCTATGAAGATTGAAAATTGACATCAGTTTGTAACTTAGTGGTTGCTCAAATGATAAAATTTATCACACAAAACCAACCAAATCTCATGTTCAAAGCTTGGGAAGTAGGCTAGTTAGAAACATGATCTAACATCTTCCTCTCTTTTAAGGATGTGACAATTTGTCATTGCTTTTAGCATTCCTACCAAGACCAGCTTTCAAGGCTTTATCAATTACTTCATCTCCAACATATTTCATTTTTTTGTGGTGTGTATTTCTCAAAATGTCAAAAGGCTAAACAAGTAATTCATTAGCTAAAATTTTCTTTCAATTCATGTTCCTTTTTCCTAACTTGCAAGACAAGCTCATAAAACACATCAACAAGACTTGCACATTTTTCTTAGACAAATATTTAGTAGAAATGTCAATAACAAACCTCTAAATAACTTCCAATCTTTATAAACATTTTTTGACCAAATTTTAAACACCTTGCTCTTGCACTTCCATTGTAGTTCATGTTATGAAGATATGTTGCATCCATTAATTAAAAAAAAGGTTAAAGACAATGGCAACATGTCATATAAAATTTTCAAATTCATGAATAATATCTTCATTTATTTCCTCAAAATTTTTGATTGAATTATAAATGGTTGAATTAGATTGACAACATTATAGGATGTTGCATCAAAAGGAAGCAATGTACTAGACAATTATGTATTAGAATTATGCATAGGAGCTAGAAGTGGAGCTCTAATTATTGGAGACTCTAGAAATAATTACCATGTGAAAGATTGTTGAATGATTACATGAATAGCTACATGAGAAATTTCAAAAGGAGTTGTGTAAGAAGGAACAACAAATGCATGCATATACTACATGAAAAAGTTGAAGATAAGTTACATGAAAATTTTCAAGAAAGATTGTGTGATTGAAGAATTGCAAAAGAAGTCGCATCAACTTTTTAAAAATACATTGTGAGAAATTCACAAGCAAAATTATCACAAAAGAAACTAGGGAATGATCTTAGGTAGTTATATCCATAATCCATCAAGCTAAAAGGAAGAAAGAACAATTCAAATATATGGAGAAAATGTTCAATGATCTAAAATCAACCATGGAGAAAAATCAATGATTTAGAAATGATAATTAAAAAATGAACAATATAAAAAAACTCAAATATGTGACCATTTTGGTGGAAAGAGGAACATCTAAAACAAAGAACATCAAAAATGGAAATTTAAAAGGTTTGGGAATTCTTCCCATTCAACTTCATTTTGAAACTTTGCATCAAATTTTTCTATCAACTTTTATTCTACCTTTACACACTTTTAAAATAAATTGATGCAATCTTGTTCCACATGTTTCTTCATGGTTGATATGCAATTAGCCTTGTGGTATCTTGTGCATCTTGTGTGCAAGGCTAAAATCTTGATGCCAACTATTTCATTGTGACAAACAATGAATTACATAACTTGATGTTCCCCCAAATCAAGATGTTGATTATTTTCACCTTGAAAAATGCCCGAGTGGCCAAGGTTCTATCATGAAGTTTCCAAAACTTTTTTTGTTTCCTCAAGTCCTTTAAGACTACCTCTTGCACTAGAAGATTTGTAATGTTGGTGTCAAATGGGATCTCTTGTTCTAAAATGTTCATAAAGCTATAATTGTTACTATATCCTATCAAGCACCCGATAACAATACACATGTTAGACTCAATTTGTGTGCTAGCATTATTAGTGTTTGAAGATGAGTTTTCCATGATTAATAGTTGTAGCAAGGAAAGGGCATGAAAGTATATGGTTGTAAATATGAAAGAATGGCAATTTGAGTGTGCAATTGATTATAGTGAAACTTGAAGTGCAAGCTTGTGATGACCTACATTGCATAACAAAGCTTGGGCTTCCTAACATGAGGAAAAAATAAAATTGGGGCATCACAAGCTTGAACTTTTTAATACAAGAGGAAGAAAGAATAATGAAATGAAAAAAAACACAAACATAAAACAAAAGATATGGAGATTGACAAAAGGTTTAAGCAATCATCCCCATGTGCCATACTTGAATGAAAAATGAATACTCATTATCAAAAGAAAAGTGGTTGGGGATTGTCATTATGAAGCCACATTCAAAAGGCTCACAAAATTGTGATGATGCATGGGCTATCACTTTTTCCATCACATTGAAATATCAAACTTGAGAAAATGGAAAAACTTTAAACCTATTTCCAAAAACCTTTAATTTTCAAATTCCATATTCACCAAAAAGTATAAAAATTATTTTGGTTTTCACATTATGAACTAGTCATGTTTCTTACAAATAAGTTCCAAAACACAATCAAGTTATCTATAAAAGTACTCAACACTTAGGCTATTGGGCCCCAATTTTGCTCAAATTGGGCAAGAAATGATAAGTCAAGTTTAAACTTTACATAGGAAAAAAAACATGGGACCAAATCAGTTTCCTCATCTAAATTGGTTTGTAATGAATTTTTATTATAAATATTATCATGCTAGCCTATTAGCTATAGTTTGTTGAACTAATTCAAGTTAATATTTATGTATTGCATAGTTAATTAAGTAACCAACATTATCACATTTTATTGGACACTTTACATCCATGTTATTTTGATATATTATATATGTACATTCAAGCTACAATCTTTCAATTTCATTTTAAGTGGTGAGATTACCATTAATTGATGTCAACACAATATCAAACTTCTTAGAGTTTTAATAAAGTTTTTTTTCTAGTATTATGAACTTTGTAACATATGTGTATATTTTTTATTGTGAACTTTGCTTTATCTAAAGGTTGTTGGTAATTAAGTTTGGGCCTTTTATTGTGTCCTCTTTACAACATTATGTTTTTTTTTCCTTTTTATCTTATATGGTGTCAATAAAACTAATTTATGAGGTGAACAAGGTTGTTTAGTGTCATGAACTATCAACCATGGAAGTTTCAAACCAACTAGTTTTCATTAGAAACAACATTTGGAGATATGTTGATCTAACAATCAACAATTTCATTTAAGGCAAATGAATGAGAGGACATAGCTCTTGGAAGAATGAAAGCTTTAACTATCATTACACTATCTTTTAAAGAATAAGTTTATATTGTCATTGTAAATTACATAGATATTAGATAAGCATGGTGGCTATTACAAGAATGCTTTCACAATGCAACCAATTTCATGCTCAAGGATAAAGTTGAACACTTAACAAATTGTTGATGGAGTGCATGTGTTTAAATAGTTTTAAAAATTCAAGAAGTGAAATGTGAACATGTGATAATTAATTAGGTTGTTTAAAAAATTGAGGTTGTTGAACACATTCTTAACACACAAACACCAAGCTTTGAATTAATGTTTTAAAGTATAAATGGTCTATCTCAATTTCCAACTTTTGATTAATTGTTTACGTGGTTGCTTCAAGAAGTCAAAGTGAATCACTAATCAAAATCTTAGGCTACTAGTTTGAAGGTTGAAGCTTTGGTGGTGATCAAGATGTGTAATCTTCTCATGCAAAACCTTTTTTTTTGGTGGCCACCATGACAATTCATCTAGGTGCAAAATTGTAAAACCTTGCAATATTTGTGGCCTAATAAATTGTATGATGTGACATTATCACAAACTTGCATGTGAAATGGCACATCATATTCAAGAGTGTAACATCTATCCTTAGCCACAATATTGATGACATGTTGTGATTAAAAAATAAAAACATCTAAGCCCAAGTTCTCCTCAATAGATACCTTTCTATGGATCTATTTGATGTAGCTATTACTAATGTTTTAGAGCTAGAGGAGAAATGAGAATGATTTATTGACTCCAATGCTTTTAGGCATGTGATTGAAAACAATTTCTTTTTGTTGAATTAAACAAAAAAAAAGGTTCAATTAGTTTCAAAACAACTGGAGGCCAAAGTCTATTGGTTAAACAAAAGAGGTTTGTCAATGTTTTTCCAAATGGTGCAATGAAGATATTTGATATTATTTATGTGTTAGGATTCACCAAGAATCTATTGTTTGTTGGTATAATGACATAAAATGTTTAATGTTCAATGATTCAAAACACGTCGTTGGTTAATGGATACATGACACAACAAGTGGATTGTGTACATACATTGTGACAAACCCTATTTTCAAATTTTTGTTGTTGAATATCCAAAGATGATTACACTTTGGCATTGATGGCTTGGACACTTTGAACATTCATAGTCTACGCTACTCATTTGAATTTTGTGCAACATGTAGCATCGAGTATCTTATTGACCCCATGCATTAAAGAAGTTTGCCAAAGCTTCATGCAAGGTAAAAAAATTTGGGAAAAAGTTATCAAATCAAGTGAAAGGTGATCCATGCAAGTTTGGGTAATTGTTCATAATGACATGTAAAATGATAAAGTTGAAGTCTCTTGGGAAATCATTATTTTTTTATGATAATGAATGAATGTAGTATGTAAACTTGGGGTTTATTTTTGAAATCATAAGTCTCAAACCTTCCATTATTTCAAAATCTTCAAGGCCCATGTAAAAAACATGTTGAACATAAAACCAAAAGAATTACAAAGTGAAAGAAGAGGAGAATATTTATTTGAATGGTTTTTTTTTTTTTTTTGGGGCCAATATCAAGGAATCAAAAGAGAATTCACTTAAGCTTACACCCTTCATCAAAACAGGGTTTCAAAGCATAAGAACCACACTTCCCTTGAAAAGACCAAATATATGGTCTTCAAAGCCAAAACACCTAGTCACTTTTGGGTAGAGATTGTTTGTGCATCTAATTCCTTCACAAGTTGCTCTCTTGCACATACAAACTTAGCTTGACTACACCATTTAGACATCTCCTAGGCCAAAATTCAAGTGATAACACTTTCATGTTTTTGGTTGTATAACATATGTATGCTTTCCCATTTTTTATTTTTTAAAGAAAGAACCAAAAACTCATAAATGCATTTTGGTAGGATATGATTGGCAAACAAAACAATATAAATGTTTTAATCATGAGAAGAGGTCTATTGTCAATAATGGGGACGTTAAGTTTGATGAACACCATTTTTGGAAATCCTCAATGGACTCACCTTCAAGACCATCTTAGACTCTCCATAGAACCATTGTATGATAATTCAACAACCATCCCAAACTCAAGATGAGTCAATTGGGTAACCATTGAGGAACAACCTAGAACAAAGAGATAACTTGTAATAGGTGGACACCATTATTGGAGACAATAGTGAAAACATGCATGTGCAAAGTCATTCAAACCCATCCCCTAAACATAACTAAGTGATAAAAAAAACAATCACATGTTTCATTTTGCAATGCAATTCACTTCGACTAACACATCTAGTTCAAGTTGCTTGCTTCTTCATGATTGCTCTCATGGACCTACTTGTAACACTTTATCAAGTATGGTTGGTACAAAAGTTGCATTGAGAAGTTCAACTCGCCCCAAAAATGTTTTCAACCCAACTTGAAGGTCCTTTGTAGCTATAGTTGAATGCTTTGCAAACATAATAGTAGTGGTGGAAACTCTAGGGAAGCCAACTCATTTCTCACAAGTTGTCAAACACTAGGTGGATATGGTGTAGCAAGTAGATGATGTCCATTGCCAACAACAAGATTTGGTCATTTCCAGTTGGATGTTTTTTTCATTTTTGTGAAGTGGATTTACAAAATAAAGTGTGGGCCTAGGTGGAAATGGATTAGTAGGATGCATCAAATCTCATTCTTGTGTTGAAATGGAGATGATGTCGGAGAGTTTAGACCCCTCAGCAGGTGAAGCGAGCCAGAGACCGTCAGCAGTAGTGGAGATAGTGTGTGTACCTGGTCGACAGTGTGTAAGTTTCCATCGCTCCCCAACTTTTTTATGACTCCAACAAGCGTCGCATTGTACTTGTTTTATGAACCTGTGAGCATCAGTGTACATGAAAGGATTTCGCAATAATCTGTCTGCGTATATCCAGCTTGGTGACCCTGCAAATAGATTCCAGTTCTGAACCACACTTTCCAGATCGCAGACCCAAAGGATGAACTCCACCACCCCCCCCTTCCTTTGTAAGTGTTTAGCAGTAATGTTCCACTCTGGTTTAGGGTTCAGCTTGCATGGTCTCTTTGTTCTTAGCTTCTGAAGGTGATGGTCCAAAAGAACCTTATAAGCTTCATTGAAAATTCAAAGAGTCTGAACTGGTTTGATTGCCCCTTTACAGAAGAGAAGTATGCACAATTGTGATGAGGACCATTAGGGGGTCCAAAGTCCCCAAACTGAACCCTAAACCTAGCAAAGTTCTTTGTGAACTAGAAATTGTTGCTCTGTACAAATCAATCATGCTTTGGACACTTTGAGCAGTGTATCTGGTAGAGAAAGAGAAACATTGATTTAGATTTTTTGTTGCCCTCAGGCTTTGCAGTCACAGCAATCACCACAGCCATGGCTGCATACTATGCCATAAGTCCATTGGAGGATGATGCAGGGATGAGACAACAAGAGGAAGTCCCCCTCTCGAGAAGCTAATCACGAAGTTCATAGCCTTTGCAACAGAGATGGAGAAGGATGGGAACAAATTCAACAATTCTGAGAAGCTTTACAAGTCATTTCTGCAAGATCTGGCAACTTTTGAGCTCCTGCTCCTTAAGACAATGGCCATGATCAATGCAAACAAATGAGAGCAGGAAAGCTTCACAAATCTTTCAAGTGGAACTTAACAACCAAATTTCTCAGGTGAGTGCTATCCTCCCCTTTCCCAATTTGTGGAACTGGGATATTGGAGCCTGTGATTGGATACAATCTACATAATCTGACCAGTTCTTGTTTCTCCAATGGTTCTCATGCAGCTTCACTCTCTACATTTTGGTTTTGAGATATTGAAAGGTGATGGAGAATAGAACACTGCAGCTTTGTTGTGGAATTTGAGTGTTGATGCTCTCAAGGTTTTCAATCTGTGTCATGGGGAATCATCCTTTCATGTTCAGAGCCTTTTGTGTAGCATTCATCTCTGTAGTTGCAGAGCTTTGAGCTTGAGGGTACTAGGAATGAAGAAATAACTGGAAGATGCACCAGTCTGGGTCTTTGGGTTTGCAGCTCTAGGTTCCAACTTGGTCACTGCAAGAACATGTTTGGACTATTCATAGGTGATCTTTCAGCTGCAGTATGAAGTTTGGAGTGCATGAGATTCTTTGGCAAAGCACAAGTGCAATTTTTCAGTTGTCAGCATGCTTTACATTTTGAGATTCTGAATGACAAAATTCAGATTAGTTTGTGATTCACTTTTTTTTTCCCATATGGTTATGGCTGTGGCTACCAGACTTTTCCCTCAATGATGATTTTAACTTGTGGCTACCAAACTTTTTTTTGTTTGCTCACTTCAGGTGCATGTTTATCCTGCAATTGCGCTTGTTATGGGCTGCTAGCATGTAATGAAGGTAAAATATTGACCAGCCTGCAGATATGTCCCAGATTTTATTCTACCAAACATGCCTCATTTCCATGATGGGTATGAGGCCTACAACAGGCACAATGTGATGTAGAAGGGTTGAAGATACAGCTTGAAGAGGCAAAGATTGAAAAGCGACACAAAGAAGAGTGTGAGGCCATCAGAAGATTGATAACAGCTCAGCCACCTCAGCAGCATCTGATTGATTTTGAGAAAGAAGTTGTTGGATAGAAGCTGAGAATTTTGCAACAACCCTCACACTGGAGCTGCACAAGAAGCAATTTGGCCTGCTTCTACATGTGGTAAGTGACATTAGCTTCAGGGGAATGTTTATCACTGCTAAGTTTCCTACTTTCTGATCAACCTCATACAAATGTAATCTTCTGTTGGTGGTCAAACTGAAATTTAGGTTGGTATGCTGAAGGGCACTGCAGCATAAATGTAGCACGTTTCTTTGCTCAGTACTTCTTTTCATTAGCACTGTCCCTTGATTGGTAACTGACATTATGACTGCGTCATCCCATTTTCCTAAAAATGTGACAGAAACTGAAGACTCAGACTCTATATAATGATTTGCCCAAAATTTTGGGTGGATGATTATGTACTTGAGCTGATGAAGAGAATGGGTAGTAGTCATGGCAGCTCGTCACTGCTGTTCATGATGAAAGTGACAATCCAACACTATATGAGTGACTCTCATGAGGTTATGACTTCACTCATTGTTGTTGTTACCTTCAATTGTAGTTGTGGAGATTGAACTGTCAATACATATATATTTGTGTGTGACCTGTAGAAATGAAGACTACAATATGTCACTCGTAACCTGAAGTACAAACTGTGTTGTTAGTTGCTTGAATAAGTACTGGTATAACCCATCTAGTAAATCATGTCATTTGTCTTCAACTTCTGACTAATGCAGGCACAATGTACACAACATGGGCAAGAGTGAACCAGCCACCCACCAGCACACCATTCCACTGGATGCTCGTTATGACTCATTTGTGGATGAACCTCAACTGAGTTCATATCTGGTTTCACCTTTGTAACCCAATCTGTCAGAAGTAGGTTCTATAAATAGGTACATAGGTAGGAAAAATAGGTGACTACCAGGTGATTAGATGGTTAATAAATAGGTAAGAGATGTTTTTCTACCCACCTACTAACAACCTGCTTGTGGGTTGTTAGCAGGTAGGCAATAAAAAAGGCAACTAATCCAACCCACCATGATTAGCTAGGGAACTGGAACCCAACAGAAAATTGTTTCCTGACCACTTACTATCCATCATTCACAGTGATCTGGTTCACTCTAGCCCACAACATGGGGTCCCATGAACGATACTTCAACTCTTTCATTTGCACTTTGGATTTGGCCTTTTCCCACTCACTCACAGATGATACTTGGAGGTCACAGGTGGATGAGTTACAGAGTACACTCAACAAGGAGCAGAAAAATCCTGTGGATCTTGATGCGACGGCCTTGGTGGGAGCTGATGGCAGGCCTGCAGAGCTGATGTCTGTTGATACATGATATTTGTTAAGCTCATCCTCATTGAAAGGTGCCAAAAAATGCAAATGTCTTCTGGTACGAGAGGAATTCTCATTGTGGTCAAAACAACAGCATGCCCTCTCAAGATGTTTGCAAGAGCAATTGTCAGGTACACTGCCAGGTGTGACTGAGGTTTGATTTTAGTTGAACTCACTTAGATATTGTTTCAGATTCTTGTGTTACACTGGTAAAAGAGGCAAGCGAATGGGAAGTCTCCTGTTGGCTATGATTTTAGTCAGATATTCAGGTTTTGAAAATCTTGTTTTCTGGTGACTAGGTCTCAGATGAGAAAGCGTGGGACTGATATACTGCTCAAAATTTACAGAACAGTTTTTTCACTCCCCAATGTCCTAGAATGTGTTGGATTTCATGATCCTCAGCATGGCATAATCCATTCCTTTTTATGATTACCAAAAACATTATTTGGTAAGGAGCATGCATCTCCCTCTGAATGTTAGACTAGTACATATCAACTCCAGAACATTCAGTAAGACTCACATATATTGCAGCTGGAAGATAACTTGGACCAGAGAATGCATGATGAATGCACCATTGATTGTTTTGCAAAGTGTTTGCATAATGTGTCTACTTTTTGCCTTTACCGATGTTTGCACGGGTTGCATGAGCAGTGACATGAACCATCAACACCAAATGTTACACAAATGTCTATACTAGTATTAGTATGGTATCATCAGCTTTTGAGCCTGGTCCTGGCATTGGACATTGTTGAGATTTTCATGCAAGCTTGATCCTGGTATTGGGTCCAAGGCTGATTTTGGGTATATAGTATATATAGTATGTATTCTACATTGAAATGAATGATACCGGATACTTTACCTCGCTCTTGAAAACCATAAGGAATATTCTAGATTGCATCTGTCATGACCCAAGCCCTATTCACGGAGGAAAGACCATATTCTGTTGTTGTAATGATAGAATGGTTAGCCATGGTTAGCATACAAAAATACAAATGGCGTTGAAGACGTGCAACAATGCAGCCTAGAAATGGGTTATTTACTTATCACAAAATCATGAGCAAAAAAATGCATGTCTTGAGGCAAGACATAAGGACAATAAAGACATTTGCTAATGTGACTTTTTTCTTTTTCTTTTTCAAATCAGTCCTTTTATACACAAGCCATGGAAATGAAAATGTTTAAATTCAAGTTCACATCAAGTTTGAACCAAACCCTTGTTCACACTAAAATAGTAGCAACCAAATTTTGACATTCCTCTATGTGCAAATAACTAGTAACCACACTTATATTTATCGCACATATGATTAGCCATGTTTGGCATACAAATGAACACAAATTGCCCCCAATTGGGTAACTTAAGTTCCTTTTAAATAACATAATACAGGATACAATATATTAACATATGAGTTTTTGATAAGGTAGGTGATTTGTTATAAAGCTCACCTTGGCTAGATGGTCACAAAGTATGAATTGAAATTCTAGTCACGAGAAACTTAGAGTTGGTATAGGGAGAATCCTCCTTGTGGTCCTTTACCTTGAGAATTCCAGATGGAACGTCAAAGGACCATATGAAGGATTATGGAAAGGTGTCTTTTTGGAATTATGTTTTGTTTGAAGTTTTTTTTTCCAACAACATAATTACATTTTTTTTCATTCAAATTTGAATTGAATCAAATGTAAATAAAATTGTATTTTCAAATTTATATTGAATTGAATTCAAATTGCATGCAATGTCATTCAATAATTTCATTTGAAAGGAACTTGATTTTCACAAAATCCAATCATTTTTTTCATCATTTCATTGTCGCTAGTAGTTTACAATAGTGTAGAGCTCAAGTGAAAAAAACATGAACATGAAAATTATTGAGGCTTAGTGATGTTGATCCATGAATCCATGTAATGACACAATCTTGACCTTTTAATGTGGCAAGACTTAATCTAACACTTATTTAAAACATGATAGTTGTTTGACACATGTAACTTTTGAAATGTCCCCAAAGGCAATAATGGTTCAAACTTTAAAATGATGGACATGAATACTTGAGGTCCCTCACCATCACAAAATGGTCATTTCTATCACACATAGAACATCATGATCATATGAACATGTCCTTTCAAACATAATCATAAGGCTAATATACCAAGAAAAGTCCACCATCATGTTGAAGTTTTCTAGCTTGCCAACATGGCCCCTAAAATTCATGTTGGGATCTCATTTTGTGTTCATACATGGATTGCCACCTAGAGGCAATATGGAGTTGAATTATGAAATCCATGAGGAATAACCTAAAATTTCCACATTGGATAGAAAAAATGTAAAACAACATGGCTTGTTTAATTAATGTAATATGTGATTTTTATGTTGTAAATTAATTCTAAGTTAGCATCCAAAGGATGACATTGTGGTAATTACATCATCAACATTCAAGTAGTCAAGTTAAAACTCATCATTGTAATGTGAAATTAGAGTTTTTATCATCTATACTTTTTATATCCACTTCACCTTGAATTAAAGTACATCTAGGTCAATCTTGGGTTGGTATTGGATTCAAAAGTATAACATGGTTCTTGTAAAGAAAAATGTTTGGTTTAACACGTTTGGAGTTTTGAAACCATGTAGGTCCTAATAATGGAGCAACATATTATTCCTATAGTATAAAATAATTTTATCATAATTTCTTATGTTTCGCATGAAGATCATGGTAATCGTAATATTAATACCATAAGTTAACATCATCCCAAGGTTGCTTGTTTTAAAATCATCTTAGAACTCAAGAACATCAATGTTGACCAAGAAAAACCCTAGGACCCAATCAAAATTTGATGAAAATAAGTTAAACATTTAGAATATGAAAGTTTGAAACAAAAATATTGTAGGCGTACCAATGTAGCACCAATATTCAAATTCATGAATTATGTTAATTAAGGAACACAACATTGAAGGAAACACATTCTATGATATGTAATCCATATTCATAAATTTTCAGTTGTTCACTCATGAATTGGTTCTCATTTCAACTCAAAATTATATTTGAAATATCACATGGATGCAAAGTGTTTTCGCTTTGGAATTTTTACTATGCTTTAACTTGTGAAGGTGCACATAGTTATTCACCTAGGTTTTGAAAAATGGTGGAATTTTGATAAAGTTTCCTTGACAAACTAATTCACCTTGATCAATCTTATTGAAATTTTGTGACCCAACATTGGAGATACAAAAGTCCACCTTGCTCCAAAATTTCCATAAAGTGTATGAATCTCATTTTACATATTTTTGTAATATAACAACCAACTATGGGAGCTCAAAAATTGGTTGCATAAAAGCTATTAAGTAAGCATTGGGAACGTTTGCACACCAATTAGATATGCAACAACTTCTTTGGTAACTTGTTCACGTGGCCCAACAGAGTTGATTGGTTTGGATTTCAAGGTTGTTGGGGGATGAGACTTGGTGTAGGAAGGACATTGAAAGTTGGATGGTGAGTTTAGTTTATAATTAATTTTGGTGTTTTATTTGAATATTGTACAAGGTTTTTCCGAGGTAAGACATGTGGTCATCTATTGGGTCTTTTTTTTTGTTCTACTAGTTCCACTTGGACGTGTATCAATTGTGTGGAATCATGGAATGATGTGACCAATGGTGGGGAACTTTGGTATAGCCAAAGTGAACTAGCACCCTTGACGAACACACCATCTTTTGCATCCTTGTTATGATTTAATTGTGAATGAACATCAATTAAATTAATATATGGTTTCAACTTGGTAATCCATTCTATGAAATGCAAGTCATACACTCATATAAATCATTTAACACAATTTTCCTTGATTC
>Ga0209208_10008525_pt1 | contig 13656 bp, 11 predicted proteins | sample S1TSphfallax_3_FD_187694 | JGI IMG/M metagenome (GOLD analysis project Ga0209208, IMG submission 187694) | Host-associated microbial communities from peat moss isolated from Minnesota, USA - S1T2_Fd - Sphagnum fallax MG (SPAdes) (version 2) | ecosystem: Host-associated > Plants > Peat moss >...
GTGATGTCATCGCAGTTAGTTATATGAATGTTGAATACATACGTCAACCTGGGTCATTCTCAAGTGGTTGGAAGGTTGTGTATGTCTAGGTGGTTGCTATAATGTCATTGTACATTAGGGTAGCAAGCCCTCATGTTAATGCAAACCTCACTTTTGCTTAGAACAAGGTCAAACATTGCATTTCAGCATTAGGGTATGTGACATGTGTGTGTGATGTTTATGTGGCAACATATATTAGTGAGACACACTTTGGCTATGATGCACTATGAAAAGAATATATGTGAAAATTTGCTAAAAGTTATATTTGGGGAAAAAGACATGCTGGTTGTTCAAAAGGACATGGAAGACATTGGCATTCGACTTCAGCTTTGGTTACAACAAGTTGGCAATGGGTCATTCGTCAAACCAGTTGCACCATATGTCATGTTTGATGACAAAAAAAAGGTTTTCTTGCATATTATCAAAAATTTGATCAAGGACCCTAACAAATTATGTAACAACTTTGCAAAGTATAGTCCATAAAGATGGTAAGCTTCAAGGAGTAAAGTCCCATGAATACCACATCATGATGTAAAAAATATTGCCACTTTGTCTTCATAGTTTGATGAAAAAAATAATTGGATGGCTCTGATTAGCTTAAGATGAGTGTTCAATAAACTCTACTTGAAAGTGATTGAGTTTAGTACCATATTGTAAATACTAAAGGTAAAAGTTGCAAAAACTATATCAACCTTAGAAAGGTGTTTCCTCGTGCTTACTTTGATATCATGACACATTTGGTCATATGTCTTGTAGAGGAGTTGGACATTTGTGGACTAATTCACACTAGGTGGATGTACCCAATGGAGAGGTACATGAAAGCCCTAAAATGGTTTGTTCGAAACATGGCACGTTTGGAAGGCAACATGGGAATGAGTTATTCTATTGAATAAGCTTTAGGTTTCTATATAGAGTCCAAAAGTGAAGTCCAATAGAAGGAGGTTTTGGATGACAAAGAAAAACCTACAATGCATGGTGAGGTACTTGAAGGGAATGGGCACCTTTGCAAACTAAGTACAGACCTTAGGGCTTGGGCCCACACATTTGTTCTTCATAATGCACCAACATCAAAACCATGGCAATAATGAGCATGTTTTTACAACCCACACATTGAAATTCTATCTTATTCCTAGTCTTAAGGCTTTATGCAAGGGTTGTGTAATATATAATCCCAATGTGTTATTAAATTGTACCCCCAATTCAGAAAGGTAAAAAATGTTGAATTCCACATGGGTGGGTTGCCATGATTACCAAGTTTATTAATTACTTAGTTATATTGCATGAAATATTTAGAAGTTTAATAACAAAAGGCTAGTGAAAGGGTTGAATATGCTTAGACTACACATAGGAAACATAACACCAAATTAGTTTATTTAGATAACATGGTAAAGTTGCCACCATTTGAGTAGTGGCTATCCATTGCCATTATAGAAGCCATGGCAATAGGTGAAAAGGTTTCAAAAGATGTGGTCTCCATTAGTACTCTTTCTTCAAACACGGCCACAACATATAGCTCCATGTATGCTTTTGGAAATCATTTACAAGTGGTTAATGTAGAATCACTTATGAGTGGCCAGTGTAGAATCACATTTGTTAATTGTAAATTCGGGGGTAATAACTACTTTTTTGCAAGAGTGTCGATCCCATTCCAATGATAGAAACCCAATCATGGCATCACTTAAGTATGTTGGGTGCATTGAGGAAATTTTATAACTAGATTATGGGAGATTTCAAATGATTATACTTCTTTGCAATTGGGTGGTGGCAAACTATGAGGGTTCATATGCAACAGCGAAGTGAGATGAATATGGGTTCACTTTAATTCATTTTGAATGTTTGATCCTGCTCTCTGCTCAATCATTTGCATTTCCAATGCATGTTGAACAAGTTTTTTTTTACAAAGTTCATAAATAAATTGGAAGGTGGTGTTTTGTCAAGAGCCAAAAGGGCAAAGGTAAAAATTTAATAGAGAAATTAGGGTTTAGGATTTAAATACCACAATGTTTTTTCAAAGCACCCATGATAACCTTAGTTAAATTATTTGCACCCCCTCTTTCAATAACCTATTCTAAAGAAATGAGTACATGTATGTGACACCAATCTTGAACAACATAGGAATGGATAGAAATCCACGATTGGTTATCAATTGTGGTTACCTCATTAAAAGACAATGCAAGGTACTTTGAACTTGCAATAACTTCTTTTACCCTATTGATGATTTGCTTATGCATACATTTAGCCATAACCCATCCCATTGAATCACTCCAATTATGTTTTGGCAATAGGGGGACATTTAGGAAAGAAAAGAGAGATTTTAAAGCCTCAAATTCAAGTATGGGCTAGCCTTGTTGTAGTAAGTGTAGAATTGTAGCAAATTGTTGCCACTTTTTACCCTGCTCCCCTTTAACCCCTCTTTGAATTTGTTCAACAAATGTGAGGTAGTTTTTCTTAGAATAATCAACCTCATTCTTTGCATGGTTGCACTTCTTATTAACATACCATTTTCCTTGTTTCTTGTCAATGTGTGTCATGTCTCAAATAACCCTTGTTTTCCTTGCATGTTTTTCAAGAGTGTTAGCCTTTGGCCTTAGGATCACATCCTTGCCCTTCGCAAATGAACATACCATGCATTTCACACAATGAACTTTTCCAATTGCACTTTTTAACATCTTTGCCCATGGGAATTGAGTAGCCCACACATCCCGACACTTCCATGATATGTCATAAATTTTTTTAGGTTTATTGGGTGGGGCACATCTGATTAATTCCTCTTCATTTATAATGACATTGATAATTGTGAAATCTGCCACATTGGCAACATAAATGGGCAATCCATTAAGACAAACATATTACACAACAAGATTATTATGATTGAAATCAAAATTTGACTTAACCTTAAACCCACTTGAACTTGCTATAGAAAATGGAATTGGTTTAGGTTTAGGAAGGATCATAAGAAAAGAATTGTCCTTAAGATTTTTACTAGACTTGAAGAAGCCAGACATCAATGTTTTTTCGTGTCCTTTCCATAGGTACCATGTAAGCCTTTCAAATTAAACAAATGCATACAAAAGACATAAGCAAAAGGAGGTCGAAAAATACAAATAGAAAAAGTTTGTGAACCACTAATTAACATCAACTATTGATTTGTGTGCATTGTGAAATTCCAAGCTCCAAATTCTTGTCAAAAGTAAAACATGTTGCTGAACTACAAGAAAGCCCTTATTCTCACACCTCTTAGTTAGTTACCTTCTTACATGTTGTGCAAAATGGACAATGCATAAATATAGGAAAAAACATGATAGATATGCAAGTCTAGTTTGGATTTGGGTTGTGCACAATCCTAATTCCTAAATTGTTTAAATCCTAAACCAAAAATTTGCCAAAACCTTAAAACATGCATTTGATGAAGTGTGCATTAAGTCTTGATTACAAATAGAGCTTGAACATAACATAATGAAGAAGAGAGATTGGATTTAGATTGTGTAGGATCCTTTTGTCTAGACTTTAAACCTTAAACCTACCAAACCCTAAACCTTTGTAAGCCTCAAGCAAGCACTAACCAAAAACAAAGTTGAAACAACCAAGAACATAGATGTTTCATTGACCAAAAAAAAACTATTTCACTAACCAGAAATATAGTTGTTTCATTGACCAAGAATAGAGTTGAATCAACCAAGAACAAAACTATTTCATTGACCAAGAACAAAGCTATTTCACCAACTAAGAACATAGTTGTTCCACTAACCAATAATAGAGTTGGAACAAAGCTTCAATAAAAAATAGAGCTTTGAATCAACTTGAATATACAAAGCTTGTAACCCTATAGTAAGCATGTGACACAATATGTTACATAAATGAAATCAACCTCCTAAGAGCAAGAAAGGACATAGTTTAATGAAGAAATTTTACACTAACCAGTGCACAATAGCGATGTCCATGAGATTCACTTGAGGGCAAACATTACCATGCACATGTAGCAAGAAACATTGTTGAATAAGTTGCAACATTTAACAACACTATGAACTTTGCACACACAAACTTGCAACAACTCAGCGGCCGCAGTGGTCAACACTATGAACTTTGCACACATGAACAACAACGACTTGGTGGGCAATGGGCACTAGGAGGTATGACAGATGATTCTTTAGCATTGTTGCCTCCATTTCACCTTTTAAGAACATCAACTCTTGAACAATGTGCATCCTTGTGATTTTAACAACAAACCAAGTTCCAACCAAACTTGCAATTTATAACTTACAACACATTTTGAAAGCCTAGATCCTTATTTATTTCCTAAAGTCCCAAGCTCCCAACCCTCTAGACTTTGGGCTTTGGAGCCCACTAGAAACATTCATGAGCCACAACAAGTTGATTGAACAAAAATTGATGAAAGCAAAGCAAGAGTGAGCGAAGGCAAAATGAGAAACAATGAAAACTTCCAAGTCACAACAATGAGGGTACTTAGTGCTCACGGTGCTCAAGTCAGCTACCTCAATGTTCCATGTAACATAGTAGTCTTGAATCTTTAAAGTTTAGCCTAAAGCTGTTGGTGATAACCTTGGATCTAATGATGATATTCATGGCAATAGCCCTAGATCTAATGGTGATTTGCTAGTGATTAACCTAGATCCAATGACAATTTGCTGGCAATTAAACTAGATCTAATGGCATCTACTAGTGCTAATTTGGCGACAAGGATACCTAATGACCTGATTATAGTAGGTGAGAGAGGCCTTACAAGGAATATGCGACATGGTGAGTGGTCTTTGAGCTTCTATTGCAATGTGACAATTTTCATTTATTTAAAAAAAAATTCCTTTAATGAATTTCACAAGCACTTTTTCTCCATTGCTTTTTGGTGATATTCGCCAATATTAAAAAGGCTGATCCAGATTGAAATATGGATATTACAGTTTTGAATTTCATAAATTTGAGATCTGGTGATCAAGATATCACCCTGGATATCACAACATGTGATATCCAACAAATGTGATATCCAACATGATTTCCAGGTCTAATATCTGAATTTTCTGGATATCCACCAACAGTAGTTTATACATAGGGAAGGCCTACTTTTACTACCTACCTACAACCCATTACCATTTGTTAGTAGGCAGGTAGTGAAACAAAGTGCAACTGAGGTAACCACCATGGTAAGTTCTGGAACTGGGACCCAACAGAAAACTGTTTCCTGTCCACTTACCATCCATCGTTCATGGCGTGCTTGTGGGTGGTGGTGTTGCAGCAAACAGAAGTATAGCAGCAAACCCAAAAGAAAAGCCTCCCACTTTTCAACACCCAAGTGGCCAGAATCTGGGATGTGTGCTATGTTTGGTTGATTTTGCATGCTGGGAGGAGCCATCAATCATGGTCTGCGTTGCGCTTTTCCAACTGGCTTCATGTTCTCCTCGTTCTTCTCCTTCTTCTTGTTGCTGCTGTAATTTCTCTCTCTCTTCCTCCTCATCAACCCATTCCTCCATTTCTTTCCCCTTGCATGTTTCCAACTTTGATAGGCCGTGTAGCTCGGCTCCTACCAGTTTGTGGCCTAGGCTCAGCAGCATCAGCAGCACACGTGCGCATAGAGGAGTAGGAGGGGGAGGAGGAGGAGGAGGAGGAAGAGGACGCAAGGAGTTGAGAGTTAGCAGGTTGGAGTTTACTACCAGATGCCTTGGAGGAGATCAGAATGACTCAGGTAGGGCGTCTTCATATTTTGGTTTAGGGTTTAGGGTTTCGACAGATAAAAGGGAGAAGAAGGCTTTTGAGTGTATGGGTATTTTTATGGGCGGGATTATTGGGGCACTGTCTTCTTGAATTGCATCCTGATCCCAAGATTATGAATGGTTGCTGCGAGGTAGAGAGAGAGAGAGGATCAGCTTTCGTTTTTGGGCAGAGGGTTTTCCCTTGTTTTTGTGAACTTTTTCACAGATTGGGTATTTCTTAGATCTCCCCATCTGCCACAGCAGAGCATGAAAGCCCAAGAAATCTCAAATGGGGGTTTTAATTAATTTAAAAAAAAAGGGTTTGTTTGGTCTGGAAAGGATTTTTCCACCCTCGAGAGATGTTGAGGGGAGGTTCATGGCCTGAATGGTATGTGTCCTTTTTGCAGGCAATGGATCTCTCCAGAGTCTGTTTCATGTATGGATATAGTGTGTAGTGTGTTTGTCTCAGCTTCCAAAACCTCAAGTCTTTCATAGAAGTCTCCCTCCCATAGAGTCAATAAGGTGGCATTCTACAGCTTATGGTACCCCTGAATGCAAATAGAAATGTCAAGGTAAAATTATATGCAAAATAGTCATCTGGCAATGGGTTTGGAGTGTAGGGCCCAGAGGTTTAGCTTAGAATTTCTGGCCAGCATCACACTGAGCATGACACACTTGCTCAGGAGTGTATGAAGCATACACTGGTGGGAAGGCCTGGCAAGAGAGTGATCTCTGATGTGAACTAAAAAATACATATCTGAAGTATAAACACCAGCAGTGCATGGTTTATGCCTAATCATTGGGATGTAGTTGATGGATTGTGAAAAACACCTGCATTCTTGGATTGTCTTACAGCTGTTTTTTTCTATGCACAATCCTATTCTCTTGTTGCAACTGACCTATGCGAATCTCTCAATCTGTTGGATAGTTGATTGCAGCACAACCTGGCACATTCAGAAATTTTGATGGGTGTGTTCCTTTTTTAGGATAGTTTGACATTTTGGTTGCTAAGGATTTGGAGGTAATGGTCAAGTGAGGGCATTCCTCTGGCATTGACCTGACCTCTGCTGTGTTCCTCATTTGGTTAATGCGATGTAATTTTAGTGTTGTTGTTTGGCACCATGTAGGGGACAATAAACCAGAGACTTTGTTCATGAGAGAGTTGCGAAAGCGGGGAATCATGCCAACATCCACAACAGATGATGGCAATGACTCTGGAACATTGGGTACTGGTACAAAGACCAAAGAAGGGGAGAATGACAAAAGTGCAAGTGGCAGCAGTGGCACCGGCCCATTTGGCACCTCCACAAAATCACCACCAAAACAGACAGATGAAAGGGAGAAGTCCAATCAAAGGGAGCGTTCAATGGCCTTGAACAGTGAGGGGATTGATGTAAGCATTTCTGTGTTTGCACTCTTGAATAAGACATCTGAAGCGCATAGGTTTGGGTACTCTGGATAAGCAGTAGTTCACTCCTCTGCTGAAATATTGCAGAGTTGACTGTTATGGCTACACTTAGAAGGCAAATATTGCACGGGGTTAAAACTATAGCCACTTGCAAGTCAAAGGTGAACCCTAGCACTAGGAATGCACTTGTGTTCTATATATGGTACATGTTGTTACTGGACTTGCAGTTTAACAATTTTCAATGCTTGTACATCATGGAGATGCACCTAGACAGAGGTGGTTCAAGCTCAATCTGCTTATGAAAATTTAGTTTGTGGGGGGGGGGTGCTGAAGTAAGGATTAAGGAGGTCTGTTAGAGACAATAGGTAGACCCAACGAAAACTGGCTATTCTCATCCTGACCTTACAATGGTGACAAACTCTGAATTTGCAACCTTGGATGTAATGGAATTGTGTCTACAGGGCTTGATACCCAGAGGGCTAGAGCTGCTAAAGCTAGGGGGTTCCTTCTGGTTGCCATTCTGGCCACTTATTGTTGCCACTGTCTCCACGTTTGTGGCTTGTTATCTGGTATGTTACAGAGATTTTCCGAGGATGCTTTTTCTTTGTGAATTATGCCGTATTTCATTGAGATTACATCAGTTGTGAAACTGTTTCTTTACCTCTTGTCATGCTTTATCTAGCACTGTAGATGGCCAAAAGGACTTCTAAGCTCAGGGACAGTAGTAGGCTTGAAGATGGATTCTGAATTTTGGATCCCAGTAGATGGAGAACTAGGGCATTGCCGATTTCATAACATAGAGGCCTGCACTAAGGATTTCCAGTCCCAGAGCACACAAGAAGTGTATAAGTTAAAACACTTCAATAAATCTGTTTTAACTAGTTACTCAATGTTTGTTGAATGCAGTATTTTGGAGCCGCATTTGTACATAGCAGCAATGGAATATCAGGGCGGCCCCCATATGTGGATCCCTTCCAATTGCTGGAAGAGGAAGTCCTACCTTCTGAGATGGGGCCAAGTCGTGTGCCTTATGGTACTTATAATGCTAATCCTCCTCCTCCTTCTCAGTAGAGTCCTACTGTATCTCAATATAGATGAATGCCAACAATCTGGCTGTACAAAGATCTGTCTTTTCAACTTTGGTTGGTAAGGTGTGAGATTTTGGACCCTGTCACAGAAGTATAGGTAAGTGTGCTGAAGCAAAAATCCAAGCAAGCAAAAATCTCAAATCTATAGATCTCATACATGCTGTAAGAGAACCTGCACCTGCTCACAAAGATGTCAGAGTTCTTTTGTTTCTAATTTCTTATGGTCCTCGTTTTCCTCAATCATGAGTGTGGAGATACCTCAATACCCCATGAGAGTTAAATCTGGTATTGTCAGTGTGAAGTGCTGCAGCACTAGTGTCAAAATGACTTATTATGTTTTTGTACCTCTCATGTGAGCAAACTCACCATATTACCTCAATAATCTTTGTAAGAAGGGCTCAAAAAGGCAGAGCTGCAGTTTGAAAGTACAGACCTGCAATTGTCAATTGACCTTGATGGGGGGAAGACACCTTGTTGGACAAAAGGAATTGCCAACAACAATACAAGTTGTTTCAGTAAACAGATATAAATGGATGGATTCTCCAAAAATGTGCAGCTGGTGATAATGGATGGTTTTAGAAGTGTCTGAAGTATCAGTGTTGCAAACAATTCCACAAGAAAACTCTTGAGTAGGAAAAAAAGGATTGGAACTCCCAATCCATTTCCATTGGTAAATCCAAAAAAAGGCTTCACTAAAAGAAATTCCTAGAAAGGGACATTGCTTTTACTAAGAACTGCACTCAGAAACTGTTGGGTAGAAAAAATGGATTAATCTTCGGAATCCAGTTCCATTACCAATGGGCCCAAAAAACCGCACTAGTAGAAAACAAGTTCACTAAAATTCTAAAAACTGCTTCCACTGAGAGTTGAACTCAGGACCTCCCGCTTACTAAACGGGTGCTCTAGCCAACTGAGCTATAGAAGCTGCTTTGCTCTCATCAAACGTGTTTTGCAATTTGTATTTAAACCAAGATGTGTAACTAACTGCAGAGATAAGCAAGTATAGAGACCACAGCAAGGAAAGGAAGCATGGGCCCATGCAACAAACCATTAGGGTCCCCTCACTAAACAAGATCTCAGGAATTGGTTTCCCTTGGTTTTCCATGACCTTCATTGGTCTTGCCCCCTCCAATCTCAGCAGCATCTTTTTGTATGCCTTGAGTTATGTCCCGCCTGCCTTTAGTTATGTCTGGCCTGGTTATTCCAGCTTCTTCTTTATGGGTTTTGGCCTTTCTCAGTTTCGTGCCATCTTGCAACTTTTGGGTCTGTTTACAAAGCCAGTTTGGTTTTGCAGTTTTACCTTTGTTCTCCAATTCATGGCATAGCTTTTCAGTTGAGCACCATGGGGGCATTAATGTGTCTGCACCAGAAACTCAACCCTCTTGATCTTGCTGCACTCAATTGAACATGCAAATTAGGTCAAATGATCTAGGGTCTTGAACAGCTTCTTCCTACCAAATGATCACTCCCCCAACACCCAACAATATAATCAGAAATCTGTAGGCTTTGTCTCTGAAAGTTGGTGAGAGGAAGAAAGAAGCCTAATTCTCTAACTAATCTGGATGGTACAACTGGAGATGCTAAATGATCACTTAGTACAAGCTTGTGGAACTTTTACCATGGCTTAGAACCTTGATAGAATGCAGAACCCTTACATGACCGAAAAATGGAAGCTCGTGAATTGGATATAGAATTCACAAGATTTAGAATCCATCTGTGGCTGCCAGTCTTCAAAGAAGAATACCTATGAGACTTGCAGAGAAAGCTGCACAATAACACTTTGCAGGTAAATGTTGTGTCAGTTCCAGCAAAACCAATAATAAACACACTTACAAGAATGACAGGAATCGAAGAAGTGTACACACTTCAGGTGCAGCTTACAACTGGAAAAACCATCTTAAGACTAACCAGGCTTAGACACCTAAAATGGGACGGCACACCAGACATACAAATGAGACCCATTTTCTTTACAGTCGTTTAAGTTACAGAAATGTGGTCTCCTGTACAGTTTATCACATTTTGTGGTCGATCAAATCTACGACTGGTCTACCCTCTGATTCTTCTGGAATTCAACTTTTCCAAGCTGAGAGTCACTTCTTCCATTGTCTAGGCCCAATCCTTGACCCAAATTCCTATCATTTCTACGTATATTAATACAAGTCTGTGAAAGATTTCATTCAGTTAAACGGCAATGAGGTATTGTAACCCCGCTGACTGAACATTCTAAGGGTGTGTTTTCCAAGTGTGTGTGCATCTATGGAGACACTGCTGGGTTCTAGCTCACACAAAGAAAGAGGATATTGACAGGTCAGGACAAATAACTAGACAAGGTGGTGGGGCTCAGCTCTTCTTTCAATTCTAAAACCTTTATCATCCTTTTCATGTGCTTATACCAACAGGATAAGGGGCATCTGGAAGCATGCAGGGCACTTCTTCCTCCTGTGGTTTGGCTCCACCTCCAAACAGTGCTGAATCGTCAACAAGGGCATGGATACCTTGAGGCTGTGGCAGTTCTACAGCCTTTAACTCCTGTGGCTTGTTATCAACAAGAGTGTCCATATCTCCCCCATTTACATTCTCATCTTCATCACAAAGTTCATCAGTCAAAAAATTGGTGATCTGCTCACTCAGAATTTCCTCAACAAATTTCACTTCAGACTTTTGTTCTGTTGCCATTAGTTCCTCTACTGCTGAGGACTTGGGGATCAATTCAGCTGAAAGAGCTGGCACAGCCACCTGTGTTCCTGTGGTCACACCAAACATCTGCTTTTCAGCTTTATTTTGAACTAGGTGTCATTAAAGTTCCTAGAGTGCATAAAGGCGAGTCGTATTTGTGGAATACCACATTTACAGAGTTAAGCCGCTGTTTCTGTTTATCTCTTACAAACATGCAGAGCCTTCCCACATTTAATGTTCCAATGTTGCTAGCATAATCATGAGACTTCGAGTATGGTACTCACCTTGCCCATCCACCTCTGCTTTTTCCTCATTCTGAATGGTGAAACCATGTACAGCTGGCTCTTTCATAGACACCTCAGATGCATCATGTTTCTTCTCATGGTCAGAAGTCAGATTTTGCACTTTTGTTGCCACAGCTGAAACTTCCATGTCTGCCTTGAGGTCTTTGATGGCTCCATCTTTTACCGTGTCCTTGTCAACCTCTAATGTGTGACCATTTATTGAAGGGGGTGGAACATTTACATCCATCTTTACAGGCTCATCTGCAGCTGTGTTAACCCCTTTCTCCCCTTGTGTGTCCTTGACAATCTTGTCCTCTGCAGTCACTGAAGCTTGCATTTGCTGGCCATTTGATTTTTCCACAACTGCCTTTTCTTCTGTTGCTTGAATCTGTTCAACTGACACTGTATCCTTTGTCACATCCTCCATTTCTTCTTCATTTCCAGCTAATGATGCTGCCAATGTAAGCTTCTTTGCTGTATCAATACATGAGAGCACAGAGGAAACCTGTCACTTAACTGCTTCATTTTGAGAGCTAAATGTTCTGAAGACACTAAGGACACCAAAAGATAAGTGCTTTAATCTACCATAAAACCCAAAAGGATACACAAATTGACATGTGCAGATTCCTTGCAAGGAAAGAGTCTCCCTTCCTGTTTGGACAAATATCTCAAGGCTCGGATGATGAAACCATTTAGAATTGGAACCTCTCTTTGCAAGCACAAAAGGCACTGTTACTGGATGTCTTCACACAGTATTTCACTAATTAAGAAACCTCCATTCTCACCTCTGCCTTTTCTTCCTATGCCTCCTACCACTGGAGAAATGCTGTCCTGCACTGTTTCATGGACTACTCGCTTTGAGCGCTTGGTCACAGGAAGTTCAGCCTCTGAGTGGTCACTTGACATTCGTCCTCTTGAACTCAATCTTAACGATCGCCTTTGGCTCTCACCTAAATTGGACAACATCAACAAAATTCAGCACTCACATGGACAGTTGATACAAACAGTTGCACTTGCCAGAAACTGGGAGGGCAGATCTGAAATCAAAAGCAAGGGTGAGAGTCACAAGGATGCTGAAAGCAGTCCATATTATAATTCAATACAGCACTGAAACATACCAGACAATAACAAACAGCACATCCCCAAACATCTTTCACTTCAGTTGTGAGCCATAGGGAAAAACTGATAGTGCACTGAAACAAATTAGAACTAGAAGATGTTAGAGGAGTGAGGACAGGGCAGACATTCAATAGAAGAAAATTTCATCAGGCATGTAGAAGAGCACCTGAGGTCCAGTCAAAGTTAGCTCCAGTGGGACCTCCTGGGTGGCCCTTGAGATGCTTTTGTAGTTGCCGCTTTGAGCTAATTTCTTCACCATCAGGTGTGATGTAACTCACATCCTTCCCTGTTGGAGTCCCACCTATTTTCTGAATGAAATGCAGGTCCAACTCCAGAACAACCAATGTTGTCAGGTTCAATAATATCAAACAAGGAACCAAGATTTGTTCTGAATTACATTATCTCTACAGCCCATAACCATTACACTCAAAACTAGTGACCAAACTGATTCTCTCTCTTAAATTCATTCAGATGTGAATGTGTCCTTGAAGTGAGCTATTTATGCTACCTTAGAGAAAGGACAAGATCCAAACTTCGACTGCAAGGTAAGTAGTATATGAAGTCACCCAAACAAATGTTTGGGTGTCCAGCATTACTGGACATCATGGATTATCATTAAATCTGTAATGGTGACAGGTAAAAACATCACACCATAGAAACACCAGCAATGCTCACATCAATGACTTTTTCTATAGCATTGGCCAATTCAGCAGAATCAGACAGTGAGAAAATTTGGTGAAACTCTCAATGAAGATGATATTTGATTAATGATGTCCTCAAAAGCTTGAAAGCTTGTAGAATCGGATCACAGAAATTTTTTCCCTCAGTGATCAGCAAATAATAGCAAAATTCTAAGTGTACTCACAACAAACATGAGGAGCAGAGTGGCAGTTGCCTACTTTCATGTGACAACAGAGACACAATAAAGTTGCTAGTTTTATGTGAAGTTTTGGCAAGAGACAAGGACCTTGCCAAAGAAAGGGATCTTCTTGTTTTGCTTCACACCACAAGATAGATCTGCATTTTGAGCAATATTCACAATAGTACAAACAAAGAAGAACAGGGACATGGGTGCAAACGCAAACAAAGGAACCATTTTTTGTGTAATCAATGTTTACTTGACAAGTTTGCAAGTATAATATATCAAATTAATTATTGAAAACATATGTTATATTTGTGACATACTTTTTTTAATATATCAATTTAAGATTTGAATAAATTTGAAAAAAATCTAATGAATGTAAAATATTTTCGAACACATTTGAGATTTGTAATTAGTTCTTTTCGTGCTTTGAAAAACTGTATAAAATAATGTAAAAGTTTGACAATATTGTTTCAGG
>Ga0209208_10008526_pt1 | contig 13655 bp, 8 predicted proteins | sample S1TSphfallax_3_FD_187694 | JGI IMG/M metagenome (GOLD analysis project Ga0209208, IMG submission 187694) | Host-associated microbial communities from peat moss isolated from Minnesota, USA - S1T2_Fd - Sphagnum fallax MG (SPAdes) (version 2) | ecosystem: Host-associated > Plants > Peat moss >...
ATATGGTGATTTTTACCTTTTCTTTTCCTCACTTCTGGCAATTGAAAACCTCCAGAAACAATTTTTTTTTGTAAAAATTTAAATTTTACTTCTTGTCAAAATTTCGCCAGAAAAAAAATGGCGGCTCTTGTAATTGAATATGTGATTCAATTGGGTCCAAAACTTCATCCCAAATAATTTCTCTCTCTTGGCACAATGAATCTTTAGAATGATATGAAAAATTGGTTTTCATTGCACTTTACCAAAATGTAATTGGCTACAAGGGAGTATTGAATCCCAGTTCAGCCTGGCTGGTACCTTCCACCGCAGAAGATCCCGCTTGCTGAAAACAGGTTTCTTCAAGCAGGTAAGGGAGCTGAAAATACAAAGGAAAAATCCAGGCAGTGCTTTACTTTTGCCAAACTTGAGGCCATGGCTGAAAGAATCATGTCTTTTCAAAGATCTTGTACAACGGAAACCTCAGTTTGAAAATAATCAATCAAATAACCTTTATGTTCATTATCATGGACTTCATTAGGCCAGTTGTCAACCTCCTCTTGGCTAAATCACATTATGCAAGATTGCATTGTTTACTCCTTCATTTTAAATGCTACATACTCTAAGTGGTCCTTCATTGTACTCTGAAAAACAAGGGAAAAAAACAATGCTCCCCCATTTTACTCCAGGAAAATGTTGATTGGGCCCCCATTAAATTTCCTTGCTAAATGCAAAAAAGCTTCCCCCTTTGATTAACTTGATTATGTTATAATAACTTAAACACCAGCACAACCCCCCCTTTCTCTTAAAAACAGTTGGTCTTATTTCAGGGTAAACAGAGTGCAACCCACTCTCTCAAAAGTCTGGGAGAGCAAAAATGCACAACAACAGTGCAAGAAAAAAAAGGAGGGTATCAAAAAAGCTCTGCGTCTGCCGGGAGTCGAACCCGGGTCTATTGCTTGGAAGGCAATTATCCTAACCGTTGGACTACAAACGCCGAGATGTAGATCCCAGCATTGGAAAGCGTACTTCTTTCGTAAACCTAGTGAACAAGGATTCTATCCAAACAATGAGATGTTTATGATTTTGAATGAGAAGAGGTTGTAAAAAATGCCAAAATAGCTTCTTGTTTTATTTCTCCATGGTTGAAACGAGTGTTGGCTGTTTATTGATTGTTTTTCACAACCGCTGGGTCAGCTTTCTTAATTAAAAAATCTTGGGTGCCAGTTAGGTTATCAATCTTTTGGGGGTAATAACTGCCTGGTTATGCATAAGGGTAAGTTGTCAAATGACCAGGATGAATGGCTAGCATGCTAAATCTTTCAACTTGACTTTCTGTACCAAGCACCTGTGATTTTTTTTCAGCCATTCTGTGATGTAGCTCAAGTGAACTGCACGCAAAGATTTCTGGAAATGGAAAATGTAGCAACACCCAGAAAATGGCTGTCATGTCTCACTTGGGCCTAACATGGAGCTGCACACACATTTGGCATGGCATCTATCTAATTGAAGTATAACCATGTCTCTGACACAAAATTGTCTTATTACATCATCTCTGTAGAAAGAATCTGAAATAACTGCTATCTGTAAAAACCATAACAGCTTAATGTACCTGAAGACCATTTTGTGGAAGAATATGACAAGAAAGTTCTAGATCTTCTGTCATTGAAGTTAGGCCCAATGGGAACATATAGCAGCCTAGGTTGCATGGACAGTGTCACAAAATTGCCGTCTTCTTCAGATTGGACTGAAAGCAATCGACCCTGGAATGAAACTTCCATTTCTGAAGGCATCAATGGAGCCTTCAATCGGAGTGCATGCAAGGCCCGCTGAACTCACTGTAAAAACTCCTTACGAGTGGGAGGGATTGATCTGGCCTTCAGAATTAACATTTTGAAACCCCCTTTAGATGTGAGACTGTTGTGACAAAGAAGGGGACAGACAGTATTGTTCTACAAAGCAAGGTGTCTTGTGTCTCACCAAGGGACTAACCAAGACGCACAATTAGGGCAGAGCCCAAGTTGGCCTTGTATGTATGATGAAGCTCCAGACACAACTTTGGCACCTTTGGTAACTAAAAACTTACACCAAACTCACCCTAACTGAAGCTTTGCAAATGGTCAACAAATTGCCATATTAGCAGTTAAAATTGTCATCAAATGCCCAAATGTTCATTCTCTATAGATCCTCTGCAAAGATAATTAGGTGCTGAGAAATTCCACCCATACACTCCACATAGACTTGGCAAAATAAGCAGTAAAATCACAACAGTTTTCTCTGCAGAAGCCTCCAGTCCTACATCACAGAGCATTTAGAACGAATGAAGAAGCTGGAAGGACCATGCATTTTGCAAGGGTTGTCAGCAATGATAAACTAGCACCAGGCTGAACTATGCTCCTCTAACTTGTACAAAATAGCAACCTATCACCCAAATAATGCGCAAAAAACGAAGACTGACATCTGTTCACAACCCATTTCTGTAAGAATCATTTGAAAACCTGTGAATCAACAGACAACATTGCAATAGAACACAATGAAGCAAAACTAGCTTAGCAACTTTGTGTGGCATATCCAAACATGGTTACATGAAGTTATAAACATCACAGTCATGTTACAATGTAGCAGAAGATCTCTGTGTATTAACTCGTGTATACACCCAAAAAGTCATATGGCAAGAAACCAAGAGCTTGTAACCAGACATGCTTTAGTCTCTTTGAAGCCTTTTTAACAGTTTCTCTGCTCCTTTCCGTATTGTGTTCTTCAAGCGGAACCCAACAATGACACCCACTAAGAAACTGCCAGCTGCTATTTTTGTTGTAGCCCATACTGACAGTACATATCTAGCCATCCCTGATCCCACACAGAAAAACAACATATGCATAAGAGAAAAACTTGACAACATTAAAATCTCAAAGTTCACATGGACACAATTATTATCATTAATAAACACAGTCACTCTCAACCCCTTTTAACAATTTTTAACCCAATCACAACTTGAAAATGTGCACTGGCAGCAATGGCCCTCTGATCACGAGTATGTGTGCCCAGAACTGTTTCCAGAACAAAATCAAAAATCAAGTAGTAGTTGATGATTCAGTTTGGTCATGTCCAATGCTGCCTAAAAGTTTCCAATCATATAATATCTTCATAAGTCCTGATTACAGCTCCATACTTACAATAGAAGTTAACCTGAATAGAAATGAGAGATGGCCTGCTGATAAACATTATACTGATTTCAGATTTGATAACATGTCAGAAAGCATGAAAAAGAGGGAAACCTGACACTAAGGAACTGAGGAGCAGTTTGAACAACAGAAACAGTCATATACATTTGAAGAGACCTTCAACATGTATGGTAACAAAGACCTGCTATATAACAACATCCCCACCAACTTCATTCAGCTCTCAGCAGTGAGTGACAGTCGGCATCAAACATGATTTTAACCAACATACTGAGTTTCTGTCAAAAAACCAGCAGTAATGGGGAAAACTTGGTCATGACTCAACCTGAAGGTTCCCTATTACTCGTTTTTTGATGGTTATTAGTCTCTGCTTGTTAAAACTTCCTACTAAAAATTTTGCAACTGTCACACTGCCAGCAATTGTCAGTCTGATGATCACTAACTATGAAGGAATCACAAAACGTAGAAGCTTGATCTATGATCACAAACAAGGGACTGCACTTTGTCCTTGCATTCATGCTCTCATATGCAGGAAAGGTTAACCTTGCCGTTTCTGTTCTGGACATGCATTAGAATGCCTTGAGATCTAGACATGCACATTCATACATGTCTAGATAATAAAACCCTTTTTTAACTTTGATGGATGATATAGTGAATCATGAATCATGTCACCAAGGCTTCTATTCTCTGAAGATCATGTTAGTATTGAAGACAGAAGGAAAAAAAGAGTTCACAATTTTACAAACCCACACAGGATCTAAAACCAGGAGCCAGTTCGTAACACAGCCTGATGACAACAAACCCTAGCAAGAATTCAAAGCACAGGGGAGGGAGAACTGGCTTCTTACCTTCAAAATTTTTTGCTTTCCAAAAATTGCAGCAAGAAAATAAGCTTGAGTTGAGGCCTAAAAAGCTCCTTTGATTCGATTATTGAGTTGTTTCACCTCATCCTTCTTGGTACGTTCACCTAACCCTAAACACTACAACAGTGTTTGGAACCAAATTTCATACAAACATTTTTCCTTCTTGATATGATGCTCGTGTCTCTCGACACTGCCACCAGTGTCATGACAATTTCAACACAAAATTACGTCCACAAAACAATGTTTTCGCTTCAGAAGATTTAGTAGCAGACTATGCAATAAAACAAGAAAGCATACTACCACTACAACAGCAAAGAAATGGACGCGTACCTGACAAGGACTTCTTCTCGTAGCTTCTTTTTCAGTCATGCATATTATCAACCAACCGATGCAGCAGCATTAAACTCATGTCCGAAAACCCCCTAATGGCAATAACATAGCTCATTCTCTTCAACTGCAGTCGGTTGATGCGCGCCTGCTGCGTTTCCAAATGTCTACAACCTTCTCGATGCTGCTGCTGCTCCTGCTGCAGCAGCAGCAGCATTTATCAACTCACAACTTCAACTACTACACATAATATCCGCAAGGAGATGGCATGAGCAACGGCTGCTGGATCGCAAAACTCCCCCAACAACGACAGAGACGCACTGACCCTCATCGTCGCCGTTATCGTCGATCACCTCTAGACCTCGAGAAACATCAGATTTGCAAACCCTGGAAAACCCTAACCAACAAAACCCTAACACACAACAAGTCGTTAATTTTTGGCGAAATTTCACCAAGTGGCAAGATAAAACTGGCCTGTTCCACACCCCTTGTTAAATCAGATGGATTTCCAATGACAAATTCACCATATTCCGAACCATTTGATCCAGGGCTTTGCAAGGTTTGGAAATTGTAAAGGGGTTGATTTCATCATGTCCCAAGTTGCCTCCATTTGTTGTCAATCTAATCGATGTCGGCAACAAATCGCCTCACATCCACCTCCATTGCCATCCTTTCTCTTTTTTTCCAAGCTTTGTAGATGATGGTTGATGCAGTCTAGACACACTAGACTGTTCCATTACATTGACTGGACCCTGGTTATTATATTTCTCTAACCAATACTTGTCGAAATTTTCAGAATTAAAAAAACCAAGTGCGAAAGTTAAGATTTCAAATTTAATTAATTATTTGGTAGTTTGTTGTTGAAATGGTAAACGTACTATGGAATTGTGTGTTGATTTATTGTTAGAACTTGAAAACATGATGAATATTGCACGCATTACTAAGAGATTTTGCAATTCAACGATAAGGAGCAACATGAAAATTTGCTCTTGCATGGTGTTTGACTCTAAACTCTACACTATTAGAAAGGAGAATGCAGTAGAGGTTTCGGCATGTAGTTAAATATGGTCCTTACCCTTGTTTATCTTACAACCTTTGTGCATAATTTATTTCAAAATCTTCCTAGTCTTTACATTACAAAAAGGTACCTTATTTCTTTTTTTCTTTTCTTTTTTCAAGTTGGTCATTTTTTCATGTACTCTTGAACCCACAATTTGTTTTTGTGTCAAGCTCATCATCATGTTATCTTGCTCAAGGTTTAGGAATTGGTATAATGTTAAGTTCATTTCCTTTCTTGTTGCTCAAATTATTTGCATCAAATTCATCGTTTATCCATATTGTTCAAATTTAGGGTTCACTACAATGTTGAGTTCATCTTCTTTTTCAATTCTTCAAGCTATTTATATCACGTTTGTCGTTTGTTTATCTTGCTCAAGGTTTAGGGTTTGTTGTAATGTCAAATTCATCTTTTTTTCTCGTTGTTCAAGTTATTTGTGATGAACTCATTGTAACTACTAGTGAGTTTTAAATATAAGTTATTTTCCATTGTTGAGGCTCCTTGTTTTGTAGACATAACCTTGTCATTTTGAAACTTGCCTATCTTTCTTTTATCACCATCGTCATTTATTGAAGTTGTCAATCTTGAATCTTTTGAACCTAGTCTTCAATCTCCAAATTTCAAACTTACACAAAATAAATACAAGAAGAGGAAATGGGAACTAAATTAAGTTTTTCAAAAGGTGTGGGTTGCAAAATTGCCTTGGGCCAAGTCTATGGTTGAACACAATAAGAAGTTCAATATGGTTTGTTACAAAGTTTTTGGTAAGGTTGATGGTATACAAAAACTATTAATACCTAAATTTGATAGTTTACAAAAGCATTCAAGTAGACAAAAGTGCAAGATTACACACCCTTGATTTGGTGTGGGCCAATATTTCATATTTCTTAATTATTAGCATGCCAAAAATGAATGGTTGTGGTCTAACAACGGTTGGAATATTGTTGTTAAAATGGTGGATGTTTTTGGTGAAACTACTAAGAAAAAACACAAGTTCATTCAATTTGTTGCCGTATTCTAACTCTTGAAAGTTGTTTGACCATTGACAAATTTTGAAAGCATGAAGCAATTCTTTAATATCTTGAATGTGAAAAACATTACATTGAACATTGGCTTAACTCCACTACCTAGTAGATGGTTGAAAACATGTATCACATTGTCATTGAATTTACAAAAGATGTTGTGTAAAAGGCTAGATATTTTACTATTAGTTATGGTGAAACCATCACAATTAATAATCAATCTTGGTATAGTTGCATGTGTATGTTGTTAATGACTTTAAGAGGATGCCATTATTGTTTATTCTTGAAAAGATCATTGGTGGAGGCAATGTTAACAATCTAACTTAGTTGATTATGAAGTATTTGATGGAGTATGGGGGTTTGATAACTTATTCAATTGGCAACAAGCTTATTTGTTTTAAATCAAATGGGGTTGTAATGTTCACAAGTCTATAGATTGGTATTGTTATTCAACTCAAATCTAAAGTTACACTTCTTGTGATTGCAATGCATTTGATGGCACACCAAATTAACCTACCCATCCATGCAAATTATTTTTGTTGTACCTTTGGTTAGTAAACTTGAAAGTTTGTTACAAACCACATACACATATTTTTCATCTTCATCAAAAAGGCATTTTGGGCATGTCATTTTTGCCAAGTTGCTTGAAACCAAAGGTTTGAAATTACTTCATAATGTAATGATTAGAATGGATCTCCATCTTGTCCCCTATTAAACTAGTTTTTTTAAGTACATAATTATGGTGTTGAAGATGAATGATGATCTACATATTATGCTAGTAGCAAAAACCAACCTTCAAATTTTTATTGCATTGAGGTGGTGATGAAGCTAACTTGCACCATGCCTTTAGTAGAATCAATTCATGTGCTTCTAAAGATTACACAAGCTTTTGACACATTTATACATCTGATTTTGTGACAACTATTAAGATGGGTTGTGTTAATTATATAGCATGTATTCAAATCCACACAAAAAAATGCGCTATTAAAAAATATAAAACATTTTTTGACTTGTACAAAAATAACAATGACTAGTTGTTAACTATTTAATGGATTGATTTTATAACAAACATCAAGTTTGTGATTTTTATTTCATTAGCAAGCAATATTAATTACATAAAAAGTAGTTTCTCAGTGGGGTGTTCACCCCAAGATACGCATGATGATTGGACAACAACTTTTGAAGTTGTCAAGGTTGTGTGTTCACATGATGTCATATGTTTGATATTTGAATTGGAACAATGGCTCTCTAGTCAATAATTGATGAATGTAAAATATCATTAGTATTAGTTTAATCCTTTTGTGGAAGAAACGTTATGGGGACATTTAACCTTATTGAAATTTTCATTTTGTTTTGAGAATCTCATTGGCTTAATGATTCATCAAATGAAGGTCTTAGTCCTTATTGATGAAAACAAACTTGATTTTAAACCTTCCTTTTTAGAATCACAATGTAAAACAACCATGTTATTGCTACAAAACTACCATTATTGTGCACCTTAGTCACCCTATTGGTTATGGTTTACACTAGCATCTAATAGCCTTTTGCAACATTGATTGTCTAAGTATTTTGTATTGGCAAAATTGTCTATAACTATGATAAAATAGTGTAGAAAATGAACATTGTTTCTCCACCTTGTTTTTCCTAAAGTCCAAACTATGCAATTGATTATTTCAACATTTGGATTTGTTTGTTAGGATGTTGCACAAGACCATTACATTTTTGAATGTTTTCCTTTCGGGAATGTTATGAAATATTGGAATGATAACAAGGTGAGATATGTAATGGACTATTAAATTTTTTATATGTTATGCTAAAAACTCATGACACAAGTTTTTTGTTATTTTTATTGTACTTGTAACTTATATGGCAACAAATTGCTCACTATGGCATGAATATTATAATTGATCATGAACATTTAAACTTGATACTTAATTATGTGGCTCCTAAAATAATATTAAATAGTGGAAGTTTGGATTTCCACCTTAGTTGCATCTCATTTCATTGAAATTTTTCCTTATATTCATACATTATGTTCAAACTGATATTTTGGTTCATGTTGTTGCATTTTGGGTGGGTATTCTACAAGTGGTTTTGATGTAATGTATAGGCAATAAGTATTAATGTGGGCATGCAAATGTAGTTTTTAAGTGTGTGGCTTGTGCAAGTTTGGCCTAGGTTGTAGTGGGCAAAATCCACACGGATTATGATTCAAACTCCCAAGTCAATCATAGTATTTTTATAACTTGTTTTTTTTTGTTTTTTTTTTCACTTCGTGTTTTTCAATTGATGGGGTTTGATTTAGTTTTGGTTTTTTCCAAGCTAATGTCTTACTCATGAACACCCAAGATCAGTGCAAGGTCCATTATAACATGCAAATGTTTGCAATGTTTTATACATTTGCAGATACTTCATTGCCATAAAATCTTTCATTAAAATATTTGTTTCCAACACAACTTATCACATGTTGCCATAAATCATTGTCCAATTTCAATTATCATAGTACCTTTACCATTTCGGAGTAAATTTAAAAATATTTTTATTTTGTAAATTTTTTAAATTTTTTTATTATTTGTGCCGAAATTTTAATAAAATCAATGTTTCAACTGTCAAGTTTGAACCACAAACCTTCCAAGACCAAGACTTGCTACCAAGTTAGTCTAAACACATTAGATTATTCTATAACTCTAACACCAAACTGTTTATTTTTTGTATAACCATTATTACCAAAATTTGTAAAATTAAAAAACCAAGTGTCAAAGTTAATATTTATAATTAAATTAATTATTTGTCAACAAACTACCAAAGTGGTAAAGGTACTACGACATTTAAATGCCTAAAAAACTATAATTTGTTTCAATAGAATAAACATTAGCCATGGCCACTAACCCTTCACATTTTCAACTTGCCACTAATACCTACATTTGTGTTTGTATGTGTCTACCAAGACACCTTGGCATTTTGAAAAAAAATTAATGTTTGTCCACTTTGCAAGTCATAATATGGAAAAATGTTATTCATATGGATGTGAGTACACTTTGCAACTAGTAATGTGGAAAAGTGTTGTTGTTCACATCCATGTGGTCCATTTTGTAAGTAGTAACATAGAGAAGTGCCATTGTTCACATCCATGTATGTCCCCTTGGTGACCCATAATACAAACTCTTGGTAAAATATTTTCAATGTTGTTCATATCCATATAGGTTATCTAGGCAAGTCATAATTAGTTACAATTAACGCCTTGGCATGCTTTTGCATCCCATTTTTTGTTGTCATCATTTTCTATTTTAATAACGAAAAAATACACAATGAAAGGACCCATGCAAAAACTTATAAGATCGTATCGATGTATGATTTTTGAAGCCATAAAACCTACAAACTTAAGTAATGGTTACCTAAAAAATGGCTTCTACAAAAAGGAATGCACCTTAAAGTCATTCTTAAATATGTCACAACAAATAAAAAGTGGAATCACATGATGGTTGGGTCAACAATACAATGATTTTTTTATCCTAACTTAATATAAATATATTTCACCAAGTATTTTGTCTTAGAAGGTCCCCAACCATGAAAATATTAATTAATAATTGAGGATATTATTGTTTACAACTTATTTGTTTTTGGTTTTTTGGAAAAAAAAATTATAAATGTAATAGACCCACCCAAGGGTTTTTTTATCCTACTTCCACGCATGTTGATGTTATTTTATTGTTTTCATATGCATGAAGTAAGGTAAAAGTGGATAAATGTTTGATATCCATATTTATTGTAAGCCATGTTTTCACCCATTTGGAACATGTAATCGCTTGTCCAATTATTTTAACAAAAAACTGAAAAATATCTCTTCAATTAGAATATGTTGATGAAATTTTGCACATCAATGTATATATGTATAAAGAACAATTTTCCACCAAAGTTTTTTCAAATTTTTTTAAAATCATGAATTTTATAATTAAATTATTTTAAAAAAATTAGTGGTACATTATTTTATAGCTTTTGATCTTTGTAAATTGTAAAACATTCTTCCACTGAAGATGTAGATGTTTTACTTGTTGATTTTAATTGTCCAAAAAATTCAAGTAGAGTTTTTGAATTAAAAAAAAAGGTATACTATTGTCAAAATAAGTATTTAAAATAAGTTTTACAATGTGATTAAGGTAAATTTATTCCCCAAAAAAATGGAAAAATTTGATATGCATGCAATTATTTTAGATTTTATTTGTGAAGCCCTAGTCAATTAAATGTAATTTTTAGAAAATTTCATACTAAATGAGTGTTATGATATTTTAAATAAATTATGTACATTCAATTTTGACACCTTTTATGCCAATTGTAGCATGCAAACATGTACTTACCAAATACATTAATCATTGCAAATCTCTATGTTTACTAAGATATGTGCCATCACAATTGATAACCCTTTTTTGGAAATCAAATGTAGCATTTTTAATCCTAAGTGTCTGATTCATTGGTGCCAAAGGTTTATTTTTATTTTTCCTTTTATTACCAATGATGATTTATTTTTGTCTATAATTTCCTATGGGATGAATTCCATTGTAAACCTATATAGACCATTCAATGGATCTTTCTTTCCATTAATGATGATCTTGTGTGGACATTTTGTAAACATTTGTTAGCACCAAACATTAACATTACAAAGACGTGGTTTTTTTTTTAATCAATTATGTTTATTAAAAAAAAACAAAATTGTGACATTTATTGATTTGATAAGTTAATCATAATAGACAAGTTGATTTTGTCATGTCCAAATTAATGGTTGTTCAAATTGGTAATTTTTATTTATTTTTGACAAATGATCATTTTCATTATTGGTTTTTTATTAATCATATAGATTGGTCAACTATCATTTCAAGACTTTCAACTTGGCTAGCTATCATTTTGACTATTAGTCAAAAAAATGATCAGAATGAACAATAATTTAATTTAATATGTACACAAGGATTAAGTAGGTAGGTACATAAGTAAGTAGGTAGGTAAACCTAACCTAGTTTGTTAGGCACTTAGGTTAAAAAATAAACCTAAATAAAACAAGCTATTAGGAGCCAACAATGCCCCCCTTAAACGATTGCTTAATTTCAAATTTTTTTGAATGTTTTGGGAAAAAAACTTAAAACATTTGAAATATATATATAAGATTATTTTTCTTTGTTAACTTATGAACATTGATATGTGGATAGCACATGAAAATATATTAACAAATTGACGCACTAGTTTGTTTTGCAATTTGAAGGTGACTCCAAAATAATAATAAAATGTAGTCAATTTAAAAATGAAGAGTAAGCAAGATGTGAATTAGAATTCAAGAACGAAGGGTGAGTGAAATGCATACCTCCTTTTGACTATTTGTCGTAACCCTCAAATTTTGAACTTGCTCCACCAAATTGATCCATCTTTTGCAACACAATAGAACTTTCAAGTTATAGATTAGAGATACACAACGCTTTGCACATACAATACAATAAAAGATTGGATATATACACAAGGCTTTGCACTTCTTCCAATAGAGTAGAGGATTGTATCTAGGAGTAGCATATAGCTTTGTAGTCCTAGACTTGGTGATGGTGATGTGAGGGTGAAGGCACCCAAAATAGGCTTGTGGCATTGACTTATCGACCAACTTTTAAACCCCCTTAGTAACATCAAGTGTTTATTCTATTATATATGATTTTGTAAGATTGGTGATATCAAACATTCAACTTAACATTTGCACTAACATTGGGTGCCAACAAGGACTTCCGCTTCATTTTTTTTGTTAGTTATTGTTTTACATGTGAATAGAGCTTTTGCCATGTCATTCACAACACCGAGTTGTCTTAGACTTAACCTGGGACTTAATTTCATGTGTGATGGGTGCTTTACATAAGTAATTATCTAGTTAAGGGAAGGTGGAGGAGGGGTTTACAGGCCAAGAGGTTCATCCACAATTGAGTAAGGTAAGGAACTTGAAAGGATTTAGGGTTTCTGGCAGAGTCGTGTGTGCGAGTGGTTATAACAAAGTTGCACTTGGGTGAAGCCCACTGTCAAGGGTTTTTACCAAGTGTAGAAACCACTAATAAAATATCTTATTATTTTTCTCTAATACTTGGAGGGTATCAACCGGGTATGACAGAAAAAGCAAGGATGGGCATTTTGAAAAGAGTCGAGCATTTTATTTTTTGAAATGCCCATGGATTTTTTATGCTCTATAAGCGCATCTGCATTAAATACAGTTTTTTAAAAAAAAAACCAAAAAGAAAAACGAGCAAGTCTTCCCACTGTGTTCCTTTTAAGTTCCCAAGGGGTTCTCATCAAGTTCTCAATGTGTTCCCCAAGTTCCCAATATGTTCCCCAACATGTTCTCCATAGCACCTCACTTTTATCCCATATGCTTTGGCAAATGTTGTCCTCCTTTCCACCTACATAGGTGGGCCAAAGGGGAGGAACTCTATACTTCACAATATAACCTTCTATTTTGGGGAGCCTCCATAGTTTCCATTTCTTTGGACTGAAAGGCCAATCAAATTGACTCGTTGCCCAAAAAAAAAAAAAAATTTTTTTAAAGAGAACTTGGGAGGCATCTCCTCTAATTAATAGGAGAGTTGAAGAATAGCTACCTTATTAAGCTTTAGCTTTGCTTACAAATGATCATATCCAAATAAACCTAGATAGCACCAAAGCAGCAGCTGACACAAAAGCTTCCATCATAAAACCTGGTTAAACCTTTAGAAGGTGATCATCACTTTGGATGTGCTAGCTAGAGAGCGTCCTTCTCCACATGCACCTCATTAGCTATAAGAATTCACATTAATGTAGTAGAAGCAGAATCCATGGACAGTTTTTTGTCCTCCAAATAGTTTTTTTAATACACAAAACAGAATGCATGAAGTTTGTTTGTCTTTCCAGAAAGATCCTTTATATATGGTAGTACCTGGGCAGCTTTGACACATGTTTGTTGAATAATTTATTTATTTATTTTGAAATTTTCATTTTTGACAGATAGAATATTCTTGAAAATTCAATAATTCCCTTTTATTTAGAAAAAAAAATTCCAAAATTTTCAACATTTTTGAAAATAATATAATTAATGTCGATGCTGCCAACATAGTAGGGTATGTTGAAATCATATATCTCAGGTTGAAATTTGGTGAAAATACACTAGTAAGGAAAATCATCAAGTGGAACTTGCCTCCAAGAATAGATAAGCAGGGCACTCTCAAAAGTTTCCTAG
>Ga0209208_10008527_pt1 | contig 13654 bp, 10 predicted proteins | sample S1TSphfallax_3_FD_187694 | JGI IMG/M metagenome (GOLD analysis project Ga0209208, IMG submission 187694) | Host-associated microbial communities from peat moss isolated from Minnesota, USA - S1T2_Fd - Sphagnum fallax MG (SPAdes) (version 2) | ecosystem: Host-associated > Plants > Peat moss >...
GACGAACATATATGGATGAAAGAGGATGTGTCCCTAAATGGATGAACATATATGGATGAGGGAGGCATGTGTCCCCAAATGGATGAACATATATGGATGAGCGAGGGTGTGTGTCCATAAATGGATGAACATATATGGATGAGGGAGGGATGTGTCCCTAAATGGATGAACATATTATGGATGAGGGAGGGATGTGTCCCTAAATGGATGAACATATTATGGATGAGGGAGGGATGTGTCCCTAAATGGATGAACATAATATGGATGAGAGAGGGATGTGTCCCTAAATGGATGAACATATTATGGATGAAAGAGAATGTGCACCCAATTGGATGAACATGTGTGGATGAGGGAGGGATGTGTCCCTTTCAACCTACCAAAGAAGTGGCAGAGTGTTATGAATCACAAGCACCATTGACCTTTAGGTCAAATGAGTACTAAAGAGAAGGGGGCCACCACAAGCACTATAATGGCCTCTAAATAATTAGTTGGGTGAAGCTGAGGCTTTAAATAAATAGTGTGCAATTTGAGTTTGAACTTTGAACATAAATATATGCACATATGCTATAATGCTCTCTCTCTCTCTCTCTCTCTCTCTCTCATAAAGGGCCATATAAGAAATATGATGCGCTTTGATTGACTGGCCACTCACAATGATTGACCCTTGTCATGGCATTTAACTCAATCTCTTTCTATACTCTTCCATATTCTTTAAGCTTTTTTATGTTTCATGGGTGGGGATGAGTAAATAACCAGTGTTGCCCCCATATGAAGATTTGGGCCATTACTCAAGTTATCTATATCGAATCTTTTTCAAAAATGTATAACACAAGGATTTGCACATTAAAAAATTTATGAATACAGTGGACTAGGTGATTTTTTTTTTAATAATTTTTTTTTAATTTTTTCATTTGACGGATGTGCATTTTTCGGTTTTCAAACTCACACTAATCATAGAATATGTACAAAGGTTAGGAATACATTCCCAACTTTTGGAATTAATTTTTCTAATCACAAACCTGCCTCACTAGAAAACATCTAAAAAACCAACAACTTGTGGGGGTGTTGAACCTCGGTTTTTTAAAGAAACTTGCCCAACACAAAACAAGTTTTTTGCCCCAACCACACCCCACCTAACCCACAAACACACACACCACAACACAAGCCATCCCTATCGTGGATGAGCTCCACAAGTAACCTCTTCATGAATAAAAAAACAAAATCGTTAGTTCAAAATGAAGTGTAAACTATCATTCAAGTTTTGTAATCCCAAAAATAATAATATTTTTTTAGCTCACCTTGCCAATGCCAAATTAATCCTTATCCACCTCCAATTGCTCAAAATAATTTGATTCATCAATCAAATCATGATTATCTTTAACCAATGAAGATTCAACTTTTACAAAGTTTGTCAAATCTTTATGTCACGAACAATTCAAACAAGGATTATCATGCCAATTCTTTGCCATTGTGATGATTTAGTCTGAATTGTCCACTTACAACCTACAACCTCTCAAAGCTATCAACACACCAACAAGATTGAACACACATTTAGTTTCAATTTGTGATTCCAAAATTCCCAATATTTTTTTGGCAAGGAAACTAACATTTGATGATTGAGTTTCATGAATCCATCACCAAGCTAAAGGATCAACACATGTGGTAGGGGTTATATATAACCTATTCAACAAGGACAACTCCCCAACAACAAGTGCACATGATGATTCTTCCATAAATGAACCCACACCAAATATATTTTTATCTTCTTCATTAAAGTTACCAAATCCAATAACAAATCCAACAACTTCTATTGCACATGCTTGGACAATAGGGTTTCATACTTCAAACACAATCATTAAAAAAAGGATTACTAAATTAGCATCCTACTCTACAACAAGAAGAATACAAGCCCCGTGTCCCACATAATTTTCCATAACCTTCAAAGACTTGAACCTAGGATCAAGCATAAGGGTGAACATATTACGCACCTACTATGAATCATAGGCTTGCAGAAATTACAAAAAAGGTTTGATGACCGTAACAACTTCTACCTGCATGTTATTTTGAAAGATTATAAGCTCAACATCAAACGCATCCAAAGCACCAAAAACATCAGTAGCGTGTCAATTTCAGCTTCCAAAATCAATGTCAAATTGATACATGTATTAAGAGCATCAAATAATAGTTAGTGCCCTCGTGATTGGTTCATCACACAAGCAATGACAACTTTGTTCAAAACATATGTGAATGTTTCTACAATTGCCCATACCTCAACTTTAAAAACCTTTTGCTGCAAAAAAATTGTCTTTTGCCACCCATAACACAAAAGAATGGCCTATTTGAATTCTAGTACTTTTTCAAACATGATTACTTTACTAGCAAATTAAACTTATTGTAAAAATTTGTAGCACCAAAATATGATGTGATTACACACCCATATGGTCCATACCGTTTTTTCCTAAGCTATTAACTATGACTTGTAACAACAACAAGTTTTTTAGCAATGGCCAACTTTTTACAAGTAACCAACTTTGAATGTGCAAATTCAACATGGGTCCTCATGGGAGTGATCCCATTAATCTTACCATATTTGATAAGGCCTTTTCATAAAATAGAACGTTGGCACAAATCAAGAGCACCAACTTGCTCTATTCTATAAATAATGCATTGCAACATCTATGGTTTCTCAAGGTCCATAGGTAAGTTGTCATTAACAACAAAAAAACCCCAACATATTGAGGTTTGATTATGTGGTTTCCAAGCTATAACTTGTGTTTGTATAATTACAAGTTGCTACATTTCAACCTTAATAAAATTTGAGGCAATAACAACATAATTTGAAGTAATAGCAATAATAACATGATTTGAAGCAACAACAATAAAACTAACACCAACAAAGTCATGCACATGCATGCTTTAAACATCTAATGTTAGTGGCATTCCATTAATACCACCAATGGACTCAACCAATTGCACATCATCATCTTCAACCATCATTCAAGATTGTAGAACGAAAATTACAACCTAACCCTAGAAAAACAACAAAGTGCAAAAAAACAAAAAAAATAGGGCAAGGCATGGAAACTCACAATTTAGTTGGAAGAGGTTCATGGACACATGCAAAATATAATAGAAAATGTAAAGCAAAAACTTGAAGACGCATGAAATTTAAGAGAGGAGCTTAAAGACTTACCTTGTCAATGGTTGGTATAAAGGCATTGTTGCAAACCAAATTATTGGAATCTCCACCAAAACTATAGATGCTCCAATTGGAAGAATGCTTCAATGAATACAACAACCATCAATGGCAACATCATGAACACCAAAACTTTGAAAGAACAAAAAAATCTCAAAGGCCACACTTAAACAACTTCAACAATTCACGCCTCAAACTTCCAACCTCACACACTCACATTCACATTGCTTCACAAACCTTAGACTTTCAACCTCAAATTACCTCAAACCTTAGATAAAGCGTTGAACGTTCATACTTCACAAAAAATAATGAACAATCAAACCTTAAACCTCACAAAGAACACTGAAATGTTAAACCTTAGAGAAAGCATTCGAATGTTAAACCTTAGAGAAAGCATTCGAACGTTAAACATTAGACCCCACAAAGATAACGTTTAGAGCTCAAACCTCCAACTTCCTTCAACCTTCAACCTTTTACCGAACACACCTCTGACCTCAAACATTTGACCTCACAAAAAGTTTCACACTTCAAACTACAATTTGACACAAAGACCCCAAACCTCAAAACTTCGACCTTCAACCTTTGACATGACCTTTGACCTTAGACCTCTAACCTCATAGAGACACCTTTGACCTCACAAAAAGCATTCACACTTCAAATTGTGCTCACACTTTCACCTTGCAGGATGCATTACCAAAGAACTACACTTGAAGCAAGGAGGAAAAAAGATAATGAAACAATGTAAAAAAAGAAAAACATTTTACACTCAAACTTTGTTGCAAAAAATCACAAATCACAAGGAGCACGAAGTTGATAGACAATGTGCATTTTACATGTTGCACTCAAAGTTTTGCCAACAATTTTTTTTGCATTTTGCACTCCACAAAGTGTAAAACATTCAACCCTAAACCCTATGAGCTCCATCTCCATCGACCAACCTTAACCCTAATCCTATGATAAAATAACCAATAATAAGAAATATTAACCTATGATAAATAACCATTAATAATTTATGATGGAATAACCAAGAATTACTTAAGGTAAAATAATGTAAAATAGCCAATAATAACTCACAATAGAATAATTAAAAATAAATTATGGTAAAATAATTTAGAAGAAACAAGGATATAATAATAATACATAATTTATGATAAAATAAAATAGAATAACTAATAATAGCCTACGATAAAATAACCAAAAATATATATGGTAAATATTTTATAATGACCAACAATAACCAATGGTAAATAATTAGAAATATCCTATGATAAAATAACCAAAAAAACCTATAATAGCCAACAATAGATTATGATATAATAGCCAATAATAGCATATGATATAATTGTCAATAATAGCCTAAGGTAAATATCTTAAAATAACCAACAATAACATATTATAGAATAATTTAGAATAACCTATAATATAATTGTCAAAAATAGTTTAGGGTATAAAAAAATGTGCATAATAATATGTGATGACCAAAAAAAAATCACTCATTTAAATAGTGATTAAATGGTTTAAAGAGTTGTTTTTTAGACATGGTGGTGAGAATAGGTGAAAGGTTCAAACCTTCACACTTACATCGTACGTTGGTGGGCTAAATGTATAGGTCGGGTAGGTTGTTAATTAAGGTTAGGTAGCCTAGTGAAGGTTTCTAGGTGCTTATTTTAGGTTTGGAATTAACTATTAGTAACTTATTGTTTATGATTTACCTATTAGGGTCGATGTGTGGTTGGGTGGACCAATTTGGGTGTTATGCAAACCAATTTTGCCTTGTGGTTGCCATTGTAATGCCCATGTCGCTTTATAGGTCTTAAAATTCATTAAAATGGACTTGGTTCAAAGATCTTAACTTGAATATTTACATGATGCACAAAATCATTTTACAAAAAAATTTAAATCATAAAAGCCATGGACTTTTGAACTTAAAACTCATGGATTACACCTTCGACTTCCATTTTTATGTGGACTATGTTATCATCCATTGACAAATGGGTGTGTGTTAGGGACTTAGAATTAGTAAAATATCATATCAAAGAAACATAAGAACAAATAAATTATGAGCTGAATTTTAAAACTATACTTATATGGACTTTTGAATCGGCTAATCAAGAGCATTTTTTCATAAGTCCATATCATATTGGAGGAAGAAATATTTTATGATTTGATTTCTTAGGTGCTTAAAGAAATAGAAACTTTAAATCTGACATGGAAAAATATGGAGGAAACCAATGTAAATTAGTGTAAACTAGTTGTAATTTCAAAAATTTGACCATGTTTTTGAATAAATAGGGACTTCATTTCTATGGCAAATTGGTCCACCCATTTGTGCATAGTTTCATTAGTGAATTTTATTATTGGTGAATTCAATTAGTTATTAGTGAATTCACATGTCCATAGCAACTAATCCCTATTTACTAAGGTGTTGGTCACTTTCATCATGGTAATTTGTCAAATTTCATTCAAAATCTAGTGAAACACATAATGAACTTGGACACATATTGGTGTAATGCTTGAACACAACTAAATAATGCCATAATGAAGTGGTTGGTCTAAAAGTTATGACCTTACAGACTAAATGTTGTGAAGGTTTTATCATTAACCACAAATCAAATGGCATATAGCCATAAAAAAACATCTTGAAATAGAACAGAAGGTCTTGGATAAAATATATGTAAAAGAGGCAACTAATACCAATCATTTTACTAGATGTTAATTTCCTATAAATCTAGCCATGAAAAGCCCACTTGTAAACCAAGGTGCCACTATAAAAAAAAATCTTAAATATGAATCCTTTTAAAAAGGATCATTTGACACACCAAAAAAAAAAAAAAATTGGCTTGGATTTTAGGCAATGTTGTTTGTAATAAAAAACAAGATTGAATCCATTTGGTTGCATAGGTTGGTGTACATATTGTGCCCATGAGCAACATTTTTATCAAAAAAGTCGTGTTGCATTGGTGCAAAAAACTTTGGCTAAACATGTTTGTGTGCAACCTTTGACCTCTATATGTCAAAAGGTGCCATAATATATTTGCTATCAAGATGAATTTTTAATTTAATGACTAGTAGCCAAAACACATCATCATCGGTTTGTTGAATCAATGATACAAGTGATGTAGTTGTGCCTTTCAAATTGGAAGAACTTTTTAACATATTTTCCCTTGCTAGGAAAGTTATTTACATCAAGGATGAAGGGGTCCAATTTATAAATGTGTGCAACTACTTTAAATTCAATGATTTTTTGCACTAGATGTTAAGCATGCATGAACCAATTGATGACTTTTCTTTTAGGCATGTTTTGTCAAAAGTGTGTTAGTATGTTATAATTGATCAAAAAGTAGGATGATCTAAGTTATTCATCTATTAAAATTGGTTAAGTTGCTATTGAAAGGGGCATTACATGGCCCAAAAAAATCTAGCAAGGGTAAGGAGGCATAGGATAAAACATGCATGGAGTTTAGGCTAAGGCCTAGAAAGTTAAACACATTAGTGAAAACTAGGTACATGTGCATTTTGTTTCCTACTTCTCGTGTTTGTTGTTTGTTCATCTTCCATGCATCATGGTTTCGTATTTATTTGGATGTTTTTGATATTTTTTTGACATTGCACATGATTGCAAATTGAGTATTATTGTTTCAAGACATTTTGATATTTTAGGATGCAATTGATAGTTTATGGCAATGTAGAGTTGCATGCCTTCTCAAAGAATATAGGCATTTTGTGAAATTGTGGTCAAAATGTTGTCACCAATTATGACTAGCTATGTGTTGAATAAGAGGCATAGTCATTGGCTCTTTAGAGATGTCTTATATTTTAATATATCCCCATGTTGTCAACTTCGTGATTATCATTACCACTAAACTATTCTTGATAACTTGGCCAACCAAAATGTAAATGTGTTTGAAAAAGAGTTGGAGGTACTACAAAAGCACGCAAAAGGTCAAGTATTGAAAGTTCTTCAAACCTTCATTTCTTTTGTGCATTGATTGAAAGGAAGTAGGAACATAAAATGTTAGTTTGATGTTGGATCCCAAGTTCAAGAGCATGCGTTTGGCCACATTAGATACATGGGCCATGATTAGTATGCATTAATCTTAATTCCTAAATATGATGAGTTGTTGTTGTTGCCTTTTTTGGTGGATTGTTACAAGTTTTTGACGCCAAGTGTGGTTGAAGATCCTCAAATGGATGGTTCATAGTTGGTGGACTTGTGTGGATTTGTTTCAAACCATGTGGACAAATGCAAACACATTGAATCAATTCATGGTAATACAACTTGATGGGTTTTGCTACTATTTTGTCAATGTTAAAAATTGCACTTATGTGTTGTAACTTAGTGGCAAACATAGGAGCACAAGTTTCTAACTATTACATTGTTTTAACAAGACAAATTTTAAGTAATCCATGAACCAAATTGAAATAAAGAAGATTTTTTCCATCGTTGGATTATTCATTGCACTCACATGGTTTTTGTTTTAAGAAATCGACCTTATGACCCAAGTGTTGGGTGCTTGAAACCCATGTGAAGAGGAATCAAAATTGGATGAAAAATTCAATGTATAATCAAAGGATGAAGTGGAATGTGAGGAATATATAGATTTTTGTTAGTATTTTTTGTGTGGCTTTGTGATATAAATATGTGAAAGGGTTAAAGTTGCATTAATTTTATTAGGAAGCACAAAATGCCCTCAGACAAGTCCTATAAAGAATGAACTACTATTTAAATTGATGCGGCATCACATGACTAGTCATTTGAAGATAATAGTTTTATAATCATGTTTTACAAGTTGTTAAAAAATAAATGAAATTTATGAACCAAAGAAAGGTTGCATCATATTATTATGCAGGGTGCAATTTTGTTAACATGTTAAAAAGCAATTGAAATCATTATTTAATTTTGTGTATCTAACATTTTAGAAGGAAAAAACCTACAATTGGTTTTGTTTTTATGTAATGTTATCTTCAATTATTGATGTACATATCTTGAAATTTTGAAATCAATCTAATGAATGAAGTCTATTTGAAAACACTTTTAAAACAATTGTAACCAATGTTTTTATAATGTAAATAATTCACATTTAGCTATTTTTGGAAACTTTTAGTATCCACTTACCTGCCCATTTTGGAATGTAAAAAATATAAACATTAACATATTAGTGTAGAGAACATTTTAAAGATTTTTTTAAAATTAAAAGCTTTTCCTAAAAGATTTTAAGAATATTTATATTAAAATTAATGGCTTAAGGGGGTTATCGTGGAACATGACTAAGTGCTTGCACCTAGTAAAGTTGTATTTAAAAATATTATATCATAAAAAATTATGTGAAGACTTTTTAAGAATCCTTTAATTGCAAAATGGTTAGTTACAAACATGTTGTTGTGTTTTTGCATCTTGTATTTTTATTATCATCATCCTTTACTTTGGTTTCTAACAACATAATATGTAAATAAGACCTCCATGCAAGAAAATTTGAATTTTAGCCATGCATGAAATCATAAAACCTACAAACTTAAGCATCAATTACAACCCAAGTGGCTCAAAAAAAAAATGCATCCTTTGTTGTGTTTTAAGAAATTTCGAGTTGTTTATAATTTGTAACTCTACGTGACAGTAATGTATGTAGTTGAAGGTGAGTCGTTAGTTGTTTTCATTCAAGTTTTTGGTGTTTTTGTTATTCATTGTCATGATGACAATCTTAAAGTTCAAGTGTGAGATGGGTTGTGGCGACATGGTCTTTTTGGAACATATGTGACAAATGCTTACATTATAGTCATTAATGATGATTTTACTACAAATGTTAATTATAATCTACCATATGCATTTGATGAGGTGCAATTTAGATGATGACGACTTGTCTAGGTGTCAAGGTTCTAGTGTGCATGGTTCAATATTTTACATGATGAAAAGTTTGTGTATGAGTTTGTTTGGGTAAAATATGACCTCTTTGTGTCGTTAAATTTTGAATGGGATCTTGATTGAAAGTTCACAACGCCTATAACATTTAAATGTGGTGATTAATTTTGAATGAAACTTAGGTTTGAAAGTTAATTCAAAAAGTTTAACCATTAACCTTTTGTGTGGTTCTACATTTTAATTAGAATTATTTGTGTAAAACTTGTAAATAATAAACCTCAAAAGGCCCATTGACATGTGAGTGCCATTTTGCATTTTAAAATTAAAACTTAGGGTTGAAATTTTAGAATTTAGAAAACATGTAAACATTTTTTTTTCTACATCTACATTGGGGTATGTGTGAATCAATGTGTGTGAATTGGGGTATATTTGTATGTGCGAGGCAAACAAATGAACTAATGCAAGCTTCCACCTATCATTTCCTTTCTCCAAATTTTTGTTTCAGCCATTTTTTTAAATTACAATTTGAGTAATTGTTTTTCAAGTGTTTTGATTTTAATGATGATTACTAAAATCATGTTTATTGTTGCATTATATTTTTCATGTTTTTAATTGCAAAAGGAAATATTTTTTCCTTGAACATTACATGTATAGCAGCTTTGTGTGGATAATCATAAATCCTATGATCCATTTTGCCATAAATGTAACACTAGTAGGGGTAGAAGATTTTGACTTGAGTCCAAAATTTTGGTTATTGAGTTTAAAATTTTATTATTGTTTCCTTTGTTGTTTAAAAAATTTCCTTCACAAGAACTTACTCCTCCTTCAATTTGTTGTTGGGGTTGTCAAGTTTCTAATGACATTTTTCTTTCATTAAAAGAAAAACTATTGTTTGCTTGACAAATTTTTGTAATTAAAAAAATGTCATTTTATAGTTGTTACCCAAAAAAAAAAAAAATTGGTTGCAAAAATTGGTTGTAAACTACAATTTTTCTTCTAGAGTTAGGTACATGCTTTAATTTCTTATAATGTCCACAAATCATTTCTTTTTTGCCTTCAGTAATTTGGTTAGTTTTTTAAAGTAAGTGGTGGATTCTACAACTTTTGGTAATTGTTTACATTCTCAAATTTATTTTTTCACAAGTGACTATTATTTATTCATGTTATGATGATTCTTACAAAAGTAATTTGAAGATATGAAGCCAATTCAACTAAGAAAAAAGTAACAAATAAACTATCATATGTTTTGTGAACTGAAAAAAAATTCAAGTTCAAAATTCATTCATAGTAAACTTTTACTTTTTCATCTACTTCTTACTTGATTATGTGCAATGCCATGTAAATTTATTTGTTCTAGTTTGCATTTTTTCGTAACATTTGCAGAATGTTACCTTTAATTTTTCAAAGGTACAACTCATATGACTTTAGGGTATGAAGTTTTCACCCAATTTGAAAATTGCATCTCAAAAGGTAAAACAAAACAAATTAACAATGTTGATAGTGTTTTATTTACCATTTACAATAATTGCCTTTTTCAAAATGCATATGTGAACATTGGGATCAAATCTTGACATATAAATTAGGTAAAACAACACATGTTTATTTAGGTGGTGCTATTAATACCAAAGTTGATGCCAAAATAATTACCATAGTTAGGTGTGTACCGAACATTTCAAGAAAATCAAATTGGAAATCCTTTTTTGTAAGGTGGTCCATTTCAAGGTCCCTTTCTAGGGGTGCACTTGGTGGCTTGCTTAATGGATTGTAGGTCGTCAACTTGGTCCTTTTTTAAAACTATTATTGATAGCACCTCTTGAAGATCCATTCATTAAGGGTGACCATTTCACCTTTTATAGGCGCATTACTAAAATGTTGGGGAGTTGATACTTCCATAGGTCCTTTTTCCCATCATGAGCCATTGCTAGAAAAAATGATTTCAGTGGAGAATACAATTTAGTAAAAGGAAAAATTCCTAAACTTGAAGTTTTAAAAATTGCCAAAACTAACAAAATTCTTGTAACTCCCAAACTTGATAGAATTTTTGAGACAATGGTTGGTGAAATTTTTACCAAAATCAAGGAGACTTTAGTGGTGAAATTACAACTACAATATTTGAAGTTGTAATAATTTAATGCTCTACGCATTGCTACCAAAATTGGAATAGTTTGAAGTTGTGATTGAATTACTTGTCTATCCATTACTATAGTAGAATGAAAAGTTGACATTTGATTCATTAAAAATAGGCATTTGGGCATATCTGTGTCTTGTTTGTCCACATTAATCACAAAAAATCCTAGGAGATAAAGTGTTGGTACCCAAATTGGAGAGTTTTCCATTACCAAAGTGGTTAATCCAAGTTTTAATTTGGTGGCTAGGCTCATTAAAAAAACTTGTTGTTCTCATTTATAATTCATAATCAATTTAATGCACCCCTAAATGACTTTCCATTCTTTAAAGTTTGTCAAGTGGTTACGAAGTTGGAATATTTGGTAGATTTATAATGTTCAATTGAAAGGTTTAGTGGTGCCAAAACATTATTGGTTTGTTATGATCCCATTAACAATGTGTTGCACAATAATTGGAGTTTCTTGCATTTCATTTAGAGTTGTTCTTGCAATATTAAGCTTTCATTCATTATTAGATCCTTATGCACTTGATTTCTTGACTTACTCATGGTTGTTTGTTTTGTCTCTTGTTCATGAGTTATCATTTTATGGAAAATATAAGTAACACATTTTTTAACAATTTTTTTCCCACACTCTTCATGTTCATGCTTCATGTGACTCATGTCATCATTCAAAAATTTGTCAATGCTAAAATATTTCATATTTTAAAATAATAGGTTCTAGTTAGATAATAGGATGCCATGGCACATGGCAAACGAATACATGATGTTTGTTGTTATCTTTGCAAAGGTGTGAAAACATAGAAATGTGCTTACACATAAAGATTATAGTGTTTGCACATGCACACACTTGCTTAAACAAACAAGTGCTTGCACACTTCTTTTTCTTTACTTTTCGAGTTTTTGTGCGAGTTGTGTATTTTGTAATTGTTTTTTTTGGGGTTAGAGACATAAACCCAAATGGCATTCTTGTGCAAGCAACAATTGCAAACGTAGCTGTATGATTACATTGAGGTCAATGATGGCAAATAATTGTTCTTAATTGGAGTTGTGAAAGCACTTGGGTTTGATGCAAAGGAAATTTGAAAATTTCATGAAGGTTGTGCATTTTGGCAATCACCAAAATTGCCATGAAATTGGGAGTAAGGCCAATATAGGGTTTTAAGGGTTTTTTGTGCCTTCCCTTGTATATGGTGAAATATTATTGAAACGACATTATAAGATGATTTGTAGATTTTTTAAAAAAAATCTTAAATAGGGTTTGTGGTTATATGATTTTTTTATGCAACACCTAGATTGTATAGGTAAACTTGGATTATCTTTAATCCAAAAGTGCACAAATTGCCTTCCACAAACTTGAATATGGAATAGGGGCAAATTCAATAAATGAATATTGTAGACTTGGTAAGAACATGGTTATGGAATGCCTCAAAAAAATTGTACATGCATTAGTAATTAGTTTTTGGCCCATAATATACTTGAAAAAACCCACAATATAAACATTGAAAAACAACACCGAATCAAATATGCAATTAAAGATTCTTAATAATGTTTTCGAATTTGGATTACATGCATTTATCAATAGAAGAATTGCATTGTCAATGGGTAAGGCCAATTTTATAATAAAAATGGAAATAGGTTTATCATATTGAAAGTAATTGTGAACTAACTATTTAGGATTTGTGTTAATGGGTAAAAATTGCAGCTCCCCAATCCTTATCGTCTTTTAGAAGGTAAGACCGAGGGGACAAGGTCAACACCTAATTTTTCAACAGAACCAAATTACCTTTTGTTAATTTACTTTACTACAAGTACTCACATAATAAATAAAAAATCATACAAAAAGTAAAGGAGGAAAGTAAGGTCTATTATCCAAGAACAAACCTATAGTTTTGTAAGTAGGCTAATACAAGGAGGTAAGGGAGAAAGGTAAAGAAAGGTATCATGGGAAAAGAACAACATCCAAGGATGGTTACTTTCGAATGGTTTGCAATACCTTCTATGCCTTTGGATATGGCCTTGTTGGGATTTGCAGACCTTTTACAACTACTTTCCCATCTCCACCACACTTGCATGTCTTTTAGATATTGGATTTACTTGCCACATGTAGCATTTCAAGAGGCCTCCCCCATTCTCACTACTATTTATATCACGTTACATTCCTTCATAGCTAGTGTTTTTATCGCTTGTAACAATACCTCTCAATTTGTAAGCAGCTACATGTTGGTATTCTCTAATTGTTTGATTTGCTTCTTACCACTAGATATTAGTTACTATCTTCATGTGGCAACCAATACCTTATTTCTTTAGATGCTACCAAATTTGATGCCTCATTACACTATGTTTTTAAAAAATGCAGCAATAACATCTTAATGGAACAATTTACTTGGACAATTTCAAACTACTCTACCTTCCACACTTTTTAATAACATAAAAATACAACAAACACATCAAGTCTTTCAACCATCTTTCCATT
>Ga0209208_10008528_pt1 | contig 13654 bp, 6 predicted proteins | sample S1TSphfallax_3_FD_187694 | JGI IMG/M metagenome (GOLD analysis project Ga0209208, IMG submission 187694) | Host-associated microbial communities from peat moss isolated from Minnesota, USA - S1T2_Fd - Sphagnum fallax MG (SPAdes) (version 2) | ecosystem: Host-associated > Plants > Peat moss >...
TTCCCTTCTTGTGGTTTTCCTTGGTTTTATTCATTTTGCTTCCTGGGGTTGGTTTCAAGCTAAATCTAACTCCATTTTGGGGTTTTTTGAATTTCGTTCCGTCTGCCTTTGTTTGTTTCGCAAGATCTTTCAAACCATCCAAAACAAGGTCAAACAAACTTTTCGCTTCCCTTTTGATCAAATTGCTTGAAACTCGACGAATGAATTAACATGGTTCATTTTCCTCTTGTTGCCCTGTTGGTGTTTGTGTTATATTAGAAGAGGTTGTTCAAATCATCGATAGGTTTATGCTCACCTTGGGAGGCGATTGGTCTTTTTTTTTTTAAAAGTCTTCATGTGCCTCTTGTGCGCCCCATTCTCATCACTAATGGGAAGAATTTCGACCACTTGTTTTCATCAATGTTTGATTTTAAGGGGAGAGTCAGTGAGTACAATCATGGAGTCAAAGCTCTCCAATCCATGACACCAACTATTCTTTCAAAGGACATTGTTGTTACTTTGTGCAAACTACACCCCCCTCCTTCAAACCTTGTTTTTCCTCCTATTTTTTATTATCAGCATGAGCACACATTTGTCCTGGATAGGACTCTATTTGCCCAAGCCTTAACAGTGCTCCCCATTTGTTTTTAAGTGGGCTATTTGGGATGGTATATGAGCATCTCTTAAGATGCCTTGTACCAAAGGACCCATTTTTAGGGTCTTCAAAATTATTCCAAATTGTTATTATTGTTGCTCATGGGGATATCCTTAGGTCAGTGGCCCTAATGCTAAGGGCTAGTAGATTGCTAACAATGGCAAAAGACACTAGTGGTCTTTGTCTTATTGTCTTAGGTGAGGTATTTCTTTGACTTATCAGTTGTTCCATTATTCTATAGCTTCAAAGGCCATTTTAGGAGCACCTATTCCCCCATCACTTTGAAGTATCGACCCTTGGAGGTTGTGAGGCCATTCCTTTTGGTGTCCGAACCCTCCTCGACCTGGACCCTGACTGGGCTATGATGCTAATCAACATTGAAAATGCTTTTAATAACATTTCTCGAGTTGTTATTTTTAAAAAGTTGTGTGATGTTTGGGGCCTTTGGCAAACATTATCCTTTTTACCAAATTGTTTTATGGTGCACATTCTTCTCTTTACTACCAGCATGGGCGGCATGTGGAGGGGGTCACCATTATTTAGTCATCTTCATGTATGAGGCAAGGTAACCTCCTAGGGGGTCCTTTATTTGTTTTGGCACATTATCGAGTTTTTTTAGAAACCATTGTGCGGTCCCCCAATTGTGTATTTCCATCCTTAGCGAACGATACCCACATCATGGGGCTTATGAGTGAATTTTCTTACACCTTTGATCACCTTTCGAGCTAATGAACCCAAGTTGGGTTTAAGGTCAAAGTGTAAATTTTGGAGTCTTTTAGGTATTTTTTCAGGCATAGAAATTCTTCATGGCTACATTTTGGTCACATATGGCTTTCGTATTTTGGGTGTGCCAATGGGTTCTTAAGACTTTGCCATGCATTTTTTGGATGAGGCTTTATTTCAAAACGTATCGCATATTGATGATATTTCTCTCTTGGGAGACACCCAAGTTGCTTTGGGCATTTTGTTTTCATATGTAGTTTGTCAACCTTCTTATCTCACACAAATAATAGCTCTTTCTTCTTCCTTCCTGTCTTTTTTGGCAGGTTTCAATAAGAAAGTTATGCAAGTGTAGGGGACATTATGGGTCTAGGATCGTGGGAATCTTTTCAGGACCCCATAACGAGGCGTCAAATTCGACTACCAATATCCTTTGGTGGTATATACTTTCTTTCTATGGAAGATTGTGCCCCATCTATTTTTTTAGGGAGTTCAGTTTTGGTGGCTCCGTATTTGTGCTCTAAATTTCATATTTTTGATAGGCCCATTTTGGAGGAGTATGTTTTTCAAGTTGAGGGGGGGCCACATTTGCTTCAATCATGCTTATGTGTAGATGAAATGGTCTGCCTCCTGTAGCTAGGGAGATGCACCTTTATTTTGATAATTTTGTTGTTATTGGCACCCCAAGTCTATAAGCTTCTTTGATGGACATCCACCATGACACATCCCTTAGGTCTATCTTGGAAGACGACTCCATTTCCTCAACATCTAGACCTCACATTCATTCTTATTCAGACAAGGGGGTAGGGTTATGGTTGATTATTAGGTCATCTATTAGTTTGTTTCACATCGCACATTTTACTTTCACCTTAACGTTGCATTTTCGCCTTGGTTTGATTCAACCTTTGAAATCTAATTTTTTCGCATGTGAATGTGGACACGGGTTAGATGCATTTGGCACGCATTTAGCTTGTTGCCCATTTGGAGGTCAGCGGATAACCACACATGATGCCATTTGAGATGTCATGTATGCCCTTGCTCGAGATAATGGGCACAATGTATGGAGAGAACAATGGTATGCCCTTACGTCAAAAGTTTCATTATAAATTGATTGTTACATGACCCGAAAGGACCATGTCTTTGTTGTCAATGTGGTGGTTACTGACATGATGTAGGAGACGGTGGCTTTAAGTGTCATAAGTCAACTTGTAGTTGTAGCCATGAAACTTAGCGTCATTGCTAAGATCCACAAATATAAAAGGTTTTAAGAAGGGCACCATTTTATTTCGATGGCCATGGAGATGCACAACACACATGGGCATGATTATGATCGTTTCATCAAATAGTGTGTTCATTCTTTTCATGATAGATGATTGGAGGTCATTTATCCTTGTCTTTTTACATTCATTTTTTTAAGTAGCGTGACGTGCTTTAACTTTTGTTATAAAGAGGAAGATTGTGTTGGTATGTGATGTTTGTTCTAGACCTCCCACTACTACTAGAGCTCACAATTTACATGCTAATGACATAAGAGGGGCCATGGGTAAAATAATTTCCTACCATGAAAGAGACTAACTTTTTCCTTCTTTTTGGGCTATTTGGGATGTGCGTCTTTTGGTAGCCTCCCGCTTTTTGTCTCCCCTAGGATGGTTTTAATTTACTAACCTAATGAATAGGGAAAAAATTACTAAATTCATTTGAAAAATAGTTTAGTTAATTTAATGAAAAAAGACGATATTCATGGAACTAACTTGATGTTCAGCTTTTATCATTATACAATAAATGAGAAAAAGATTGTTGAAACTAGGTTTAATGCTCTAAGTAATCAAGCTTTGTTTTAGCCATACCATGTTTATCTTCACCATTCTGAAATTATATCATGCTTATTTTAGATACATTATGGGTAATTAATTAATTGTACATAATGTCAAGATAATGGCTCCTACTCCGTGTGAAGCATAAAGTATACTGGGAGTATGTTTGTTCATGGTCATTAATGATTATCCTTATGATTAAACCCTAAAACTTGCCTTGTCAATGTTTTTTTGGGGTCAATTTTGTGATCTAGTCAAAACAAATATGATTCATAAGAAGAATTAACCAAATTTGACTACAAGTTAAATGTGAAAATAAAATGTTTTTAAACATGCTTCTATGTTTTTGGCTACATTCTTGAATCATGTCTATAAATTTGGCAAATTCTCTTAAAATTTGGTTGAATTTTAGTTATTGAAATTTTCAAAAAGCAATTGATTTTAACACTTTCAATCTGTAATGTATCATTTTGTTATATGTGGTTAGCCAAAAAAAAGGGTTGCCCCTCCATACAACTTGTTAAAGCTTGTATAAACTCTATTTTCTTTTCCATAAATTGTAATAAATCTTATTTTCTTTTGAAGGAAAACTTTGCATGATCATGTTACATTGGATGTCCAAGCTAAACATTGTACATTTATACCAATGTTGGTTGGATATGTGGAAAAATCCATATTGGAATCCAAACAATAAATTGATATGGATGTAACCATACCCTAAAATTGTGGTTTTTACAATATCTAGCCTTATGTATATCTAGTAGACCTTTTATCAACCAATAATTATTTTTTATGACTATCCAAATGATAACGTTATTTTATTTTCCATGTTTATTACTTAATGTTATTAGGTTTTCAAATATGGATATTAAGGTATTCATATTTGATACGGGAAATTAAAGGCTATGAATGCACATATTTAAGGTTTAATGGGATGGGATATGATATATGAATATCCTTGTTAAGGTTTAGTTGTTTTGTTTGTAGTTGTTTCTTTTACAAGCAACAAGGAAGTTAGAGTTGCCTTTCTCATTATGTCACAAGTACCAACATTTTCATGATGAATGTGAAGCTCTTTTGTAACTTCCCCAAAACAAATTCAATAAGATATCTTACCATTAAATTATTAGGTTGTAGAAATGAATTTTGTTTTGAAGTTTTACATTTTGCACTTGATTCTAATAACACATTCTAGTTTTGAAGTTTTGAATTTTGAACATCACATTTTGGTCTCGAGGTTTTGAGCATCATAGTTTGGTCTTGAGGTTTCAATTTTTTAACATCACATTATAGTCGTGAGGTTTTCAATTTAAAGCATTGCACTTTAATATTTAAGTTTCAAGCATCACACTTTGGTTTTCAACATTCATGCATGGATTCTGGTCTTGAGGTTTTGAACAAACATTTTGGACTTACAATTTTGAACACACATTATAGTCTTGAGGTTTTGTGTTTTCAACATGCACTTTCATCTTAAGGTTTCAAACAAACATGTTAGACTTAAGGTTTTGAAAATGCATTTTAATTTAAAGGTTTTGAATTTTTAGTGTGCACTTTGGTTTTGAGGTCTTGAACTTTGCAATCTAATTGTCAAATGTTGAACTTTATGTTCATTGCATCTATTTACATTCACAAAGTGAAAGTTATTCTATCCTTTTGCTTTCAAGTTTTATTTTGGTACATTTTTTCTTAGTGAATTTCTTAAAAGTTTCTTTTGTTTCAATGTGGTGTTGTTTTGTTTCATTTTGTAAATTTGCAATTCTTCCATGCACTCAAATGACTATAAACAAGTGAATTGCACTAAGCATGTAATGGGTAATTCACTGTTTTGCATTATGTGTTAAATCCATGTTTAATGTGATGGCTAAAAGGCAAAAACATGGTTTGGTGGTTCATTTTTGGCTTTTTTGAAAATTAATTTGTGACACTAACTAAAATTCATGCATTTTGATAATTAAGAACCTTCACATCAAATGTACATATGCTTATATTTACATGAAAAAAAATGTGTAATCCCAATAATGTACATGGCTAAACATATAAGTTGGTAAAAAAAATCATGTGAAAACATGAAGTTTTAAATGAAAAATGGATTATTAAAATTTTAATAATGCAATAATATTGAACCAAAATATTATTTTTTCTATAAGTAAAGTTTCAATGCATCTTACTTTTAAACAACTTGAATTTTATTTATCTTATTTTTCATTAAATTTTTTGACCATATTATGGCATTTTTTAGAATTCACATTTCAAATTTTATTTTATTATCAAGAAAGTCTCATTATTTCAAAAGTTCATTATGAATCCATTTTTCCTTTAGAATTCATGCATAATTATTAATAGGATTTGCAATAAAATCTATTTCAATATGGATCGTTAAAAAGCTGACAATGTTAATGTGAAATATGATCTTGCATTTTAAGTTAATTTATAATCCAAAAAATTACAATTGGGACAATCCACATTATCCCCCTAACTATATTTTCACCATAAATAAGAGGATTCCATCTGTGAATATATTGGCAAGGTTGAAGATTATGTTGAATTGCAACAAATTTTAATGTGCACAATAGTTTGTTAGATGTTGAGAGCTTGCATATGCAAGTTGATGCAAACAATTTTGTTGAGGTTGAAGTTATGTAGCTTACAACTATACAAGTTCAAGTTACAACTTGGAAGCCACTTAATTAGGACTTTATTTACTATGTTTATTTTGTTGTTAATGACAACTTACTTGTGGATCTTGTAAACCCATAAATGTTGTGATGTATTATTTGTAGAACATATCATGAAAGTGGTAATATTTTGTGCCAATGATCTTTTATAACGAAAGGCCATATATCAAATACAACAAGACTAACATGATCCTTCCTATAAAGACCCATATTGATTGTGCACATCCCATATTGCTTATTCAAAGAAACTTGGTCCTTCTTGAAAAAATTGTTGAAACAAATCATAGTTGGCAACCAAAGTTGGTTCAAACCCTTTTCTACCTTGGTTGCAAAACCCTAAACCAAACTAAGGTTTGGGCCAAGTGGGTGTGCAAGCACAACATTTTTTGGTGCCACGAATTTAAGTATAAAAATGTGATGAAGTGCAACAACAATTTTTTAAAGAATTAATGTAGTATGTTTGTATGGGGTATAAGGCCTTTTCCACTTGTGAGAATATTTGGTTATGGAGGTTAATGTTGTGCCAATGCCTTCATATTATTTCTCCTTTTTGCTTTGCTTTGGTTCCAAAATAAATGTTTTTTACAATGGTCACAAAAATTATGAACCTACATATGTTGTTTGTTTTTACATCTATGACAATCATGTTAAAATGTTTTGATCTTTGGATGTGCAAAGGTGGTGTGGACACATTTGCTTTAACAATAAACTATTTGAGTACTTTTTGAACCCTTATACATGCTACTATTAATTTATTTGAAGTGCATGAAACCATGGGGCTTTCCATGATTAAGCAACAAAGATCTTTATTTGAAAAGTATGATTTGATGCATAATGTGATTGCTTTTATGAAAGATGAGGGGAACAACCTAAAATATATGGCGACATTATAATCCATTATTGATTGTCATCCTTTAAAACTTTAGAGGTTTATGAAGGTACTTGTTTTGGTCACCTTATGTTTAAAGTATGTTAGTATGCTACAAATGATGAGAAGATGATTATAAACATGATACATGTTAGTGTGAACATTATCCAAGGTAATTTACTTAAAATAATCATATGGACAAAAAAATCAAGGGGAAGCAATAATGGAAAAATGTATGTGTTCATAGTCTGATCCCAATTTTTTTCAAAACTTGAAAACCTTTGTGAATAAAATGATCATGTTTGAAAAGCATTGGAGTTCAAACATGTCATTCAAACATAGGATAGTGATTTTGTAATATATAGTTCCTAAAGCTATGGTATGGATAATTGCAAAAACATTCATAAATGTGTTGAACCTTGTTGTCACAACATGTGTGATTAACCAATGATCATGGAAACTAAGATTGGACATGCTATTCATGGGACTAATGTTCAAGTGCCACCTTTGATGCCAAGGTTATCCACTTTCAAGAAAACATGTTAGTTGAAATTGTTAAGGTGATCAAATGTTTTCTCCATTTCTTGACAGCTTATCATCTAGATCAGGTTCACAACACGTTTATCGTATTGTTAGAGCTTCATTTCAAATCCTTGTATGTTGTGGAAAATTATGTGGGATGTGGGGATGTTGCATGTTTTACTTTTGAATACAATGTAAGAATAATATTCTTTCTTTTAATCAATGTTTTTATGTATTAAACCATATTGTTCAAGCACATGCAACACTAGTTGATGGATCAATTTCATCTAATGATTTTACTAAAATAATAACATCTTTGGTGTTGGCACAACTATTGAAAATTTTTCATGTGCACTTTTTGTTGGGGAATTATATTTGTTCATGAAGTTATTTATAGTTCCAATTGTATGTGTCAACCCTTTGTTTTGGTGGCACAATCATGATATTCAATTCCCAAAACATTGGCTTCTTTGTTAAACAAATCCTAGGAATTCTAAGGCCACATGTATTATTAAAATTGAACATGTGTTGTTCAATCTTGCTAGTGTGTTGATAGATCTTTGATGTTGCCATTTACAAGCCAAAAAAAAAAGATCACATCATCACTATGGTTAAGAATCAGCATAATTGTCCTTGTTTGAATTGTACACACAAGCAAATCTAATAAAATCCAAATGAAAGTTGAAAATTCATTAGCTAAAGAATTTATAATTTGATTGAGGAACCGAATTATTTTAAACAATTGTAATTAAATAATGATTAAGTTTAGCAAGGTGAAATGATAGATTTTAATTTATTTTTGTTCTTTAAAATTGCAAAAATCTCAATGTTTAATAATAAAATTTGCATTGGGAAAAATTAAGTTGTGTCATTATGGATGTACGGTTTAATTGTGGAATTCGTCAACAACATTAATGATGAGTTTTGGTCGTGTTGTGCGGGGCTAAAGCATATTTGTAATTTTATGGGGTGCATTTAGGGCAAGTAATTAACACCACATTAAGCAAAATTCCTTAAAAAACTAGGTTCAGCTACCCCACAAGTTATTGGTTTTGCAAAAAAAAAAATGCTCTTGTAGGTTAATGTGTGATTACATAAATTAATTATAAACATGTAGAATTTATGTTTAACCTTTATACATATCATGTCATTAGTTTGATATTGAAAATCAACAAATACATACCCATTGAAAAAAATAAAAATGAAGATGAATCTATATAAATATATGGACAAAATGATTTAAAAAAGAAAATTGATGCTTGTATTTTTGTTAGAAATTTTCCCAATTTTTAAAAAATGACATATTGATATAGTGGGGCAAGCTTCAAAACTTCATACCTACACAACATTGTTTTGAACTTATCAATTTCTTTTCTTGGGGTCAAAACATAAAGGAGTTTTTTGCCAATTGTGTGATGTAGCTAAAATGGTGATCATTCACAATAAAATTTAGGTACATTTGGTTATAAAACACACAAAAGTAAGAAAATTTAAGCATTTAAAAATATTTTTGGATACCTATTGAAAATCAATATAAAATCTGATCAATTAATTAAAAGAAATCCAAGCTTGGTGTTTAAAAAATGAAAAATTCCTTTATTTTCTCAATTAAAAAAAAATTACCATTTGGTGAAAATTTTCCAAAGGAGAAAAAATGTTGTGAAAGAGGTTTCAATTGTTACTTGGGCATTAACTAGCTAAACTTGAGAGATAAAAGACAAGAAATATTCACTATCGTCCATGGAGTGTGCAACACAATAAAACACTCTTGAAAAAAAATGTTAGAGGAGTGCACTCTATATCAATGAATCCTTTTTCTCTATGTGGAACACTTTACAATGTTACAATTACTAATATGCATGATTGCTTCCAAGATAAAAACAAGTGTACGTTGCCTTTGCACTTAAAGAGAATAGGTGAAAAATGCCTTTACACTTATATGGGTGACCCTTTTGTGATACATGTATCCATCATCACCTGGTGGCCTACAAATGTATAATTCATTATTTGCTTTGTGTTTTATGTCAAATTAATGCTCATGGACAAGGTTGTTTTTGAAATGTGGGATTTGATTTGTGTGCTAATCACAAATTTAACATGCAACAAATTAATAACGAAAATTGTGCGAAGTTCATTCATTTATAGGTTCGTACATTTTACACACGAATATTATGCATCGAAAACATGTTTGACACACAAATACATGTGTTGACAAATGAAATACAAACCTATGAACGAGCAATTAATGCACAAATTTCACATCTTTTCATAAATTCGTGTGTTAAATGTGTTTTCAATGCATGATATCAACGTGTGAAATGTACAAATTCTAAATCAACAAATTTTTTATACTTTTCATTATTAAGTTGTGAGATGTTAAGTTTGTGATTAGTATGCCTTGCTTAGGTTCCTTATTTCAAAAATATCCACACCCTAAAATGTTCCTCTTTCCAGCTTCACATTGACATGATAATTTTCAATATGCACCAAATATGTATAAGGAATGGCTTGATTTTGAAGACCTCCCCTCATTTGAGGGTTGTAATGTCATAGTTTCAAAGGCTATAACTTGGAAGTGTAGGCACAAAAATTAGGGGAAGTCCACAAAAACAAACCTTCCCAAACATAAAACATGAAAGGATTTTTATTCAAATGACAAAAGATTTGCATTGGATCAATGAAAAGGTCTTTCGACTAACGAACAAGTCTTCCATGCAAGGAGGTGCTTTCAACAAACAAAGAAAAAAACCTTAGATAGTTTTACATGCTTGGAGAATTGGTATGGTCTACACTAATTCTAAATATTCATAATTTGTGTGACCTATTTGGTGTGTGCAATCCACCAATATGCATGTATAAAAATATATTTTTGTAAGGATTTGTTATACCAATTCTTTTCCATTCCATTTTCTCACCTTATTGTGTTCATAGTCATCTCATAACTCTCATTGCTCTACATTCTCCACATTAACCAAACAAAGAACTTTGAAAACAACTATAACAATTACAAGAAAAACTATGAGTTATCATAAGATGACATTTGTCACTTTTTAAAGTGGAACATATCTATAATTAAAAGTTAGCTAAAAAGTAGTTAGATTATTAATTTATTAACATTTAACAATTATTATTTTTTTACCTATTGCAACTATGCAATCAATTGCTTTCCGTTAGGTTGTTGTGATCCCAACTTATTGTATATACCGACAATAAATTTTTTTTTTCAAATTCTTCAAGTAGGTCCATTGGTGTAAATCCATTAATTAGCATTAAATGGTGATTGTCCTAGGCAGGCCACAACATATTTACAAAAGTTCTATTACAAGTGGTGACTTAAAAAGTGCCTAGGTTTAAATTTGGTTAAATCAATTATTTTATTTTGAAAAATGACTCCAAAAAATCTCTAAAAATCACCAACCATTTTTTTCATTTCACAAAAAAAAGGAAAAAACCACATTGCAAAAATTCTGCCCAAAAAAAAAAACAGGTTGTGATCACGGTTGCCCAATGGAAGAGACCCTAATTTTTGAACCTTCATTTTGAACCTTTCACTTGAGTCCCATGCACACATATTACTGTGGACCACTCCCCTAATTTGAAACCCTAATAAAAGATGAGAAGAATGAAGTACCTAAGTTGCAACTGAGGAGGTTCTTCTGAACTCCTTAGCCTAATGTATGTGGGAAAGAGCAAAGGAGAACTGAAGTAGAGAATTTAGTATCCTGTTCCCTCCTCTCTGCTTCCTGCCCTAATTATTATGGGGGACAAAACTCCCTCCTCCTAGGAGTGTCAACAAAGCCAGAAGAGAATTCAACACTGAAACCCACCTGAAATTAAATGCTTCAAGTCAAAAGGCACATTAGACTAACTGGGAGCTCCAGAGCCAGGAAATTCCTCAGAGTTTAGTTTTGGGTTTTTGATTAGAAGAGGCTCTGCCAGTTTTGAGGCGTGTGCTTTAATTTGGGTTTGTGAGTAGTGGTGGTGACTTGTGAGATGGTTAAAAGGACTTTAAAAATAACCTAATAATAATGGTGCATTTCACACTTGGATGTTAAGTCAGTGTTCAATGAAACCTAGGTGGCATCATCCTAGGTGGCACCCAATGTTAGATGGGTGAAAATAAGTAAGTTTTAAGTCCTAAATGACTAGCACGGTGTTAGTGGATTCAACACTAGAGTCCCTTATATCAAGTCTGAATGCACCATAATATATATACTTTATTTAGTTTGGAAGGTTGCCTCCTTGGCTGTGGGCAGTGTGCACTTGCTGTCATCCAAAAGAAGAAAATAATGGCTGATCAAACAAATAATTGGTTTTTTTTTTGGTCCCTTAAATTTGGGGTTTGCTCTTCTGGATAGGACTCCTTGGGTCCTCTCTCCCTCTTTGTTCCTTCTTTTCCCCCTTTTGCTGGGTGTTTTTGTTTAATGAAGTTTTCCAGGGTTTAGTCAATTAACTATTAACACTTCAATGCCCAATTCACTTCAATAGTTGGCTGCCTTTTTGGCTCCCTGTAAGTTTTCTTGGGCTAAGCTTGGTGAGATATAATGTGTACAAAAACATATAATGATTGTTGAAGGGCAGATAAGAGGGGGTTAAAAGGGGGGTTACATGTTGGGTAATACTCTCGGAGTGGGGCATTGCCAGAAGGAGGCCCCATAGTGCCAAGGTGTGTGCCTGCCTTTTGGTGCTGCCCTGTTCTGAGGGTGTTATCGTTCATAAAGCTGAACCATGAAATTGAGCTTTACTTCTGGCCAGAATGTGCTGCCCTCCTAGGGTGGGCTCTTCCACTCGGATGCATGGTTTTTGTAATACCCTCCATACAAGTGAAAGAGCTTATGCATGGTTTTGGTAATACCCTCCATACAAGTGAAAGAGCTTGCCTATCATACAAAACAAAAGAGCTTGCCTCGTAGAGTGATAACTTGTCCTTCAAATACACTAGTGGATTTCTGTGAAGGATTTACATTGTTTTTACAGCATGGCAACAAGTTCTTGGACACAACCTGGCCTCCTCGGGATAAAGAACTGATATAGTTTGTGTCTGCACCTTATGGATTTGTAAGGTACCTTAGAGGCTAAGAGGAAGATTAATTTTTTGTAATGGATTTTCTATATTATTAACTTGCAAATACATAAGAAAAATTAGGTCAAGTTTTTATTATACTTAGCTAGATACCTTAGCATCATAGCAGTTGGTGGTCCATTAGTGGTTGAAGGGAAAAGTGTGTCCCTCCCAGTGAGCCAGGGCCATAGATTTGACTTCAAAATAGGCTATGTACCTTGGAAATTTGGGAATGGGTGAGGCTAGGTAGGTACACAACCTTTGCCTAGTTACCCACCAGAATGGACCACCACCCCTGGAATGGATGAGGCCAAGTACAGCCTTTGTCTTACCCATCAGAATAAACTGGGCCATCCATCACCTAGTCTAGTATATCATCCAGCTGGCATGGATGATTTTGGAATGTGCAATCTCAACGATCACATCCAAGCCATTGATCTGAAAATAGTAGCTAGGTCGACCCAGGCAAAGCCCTGTAAATTGTGCCTTGTAAGGCCCACAAGAAAACCATTTTGGTGGAGGAAAATGTGTGTCCTTCCTTGTTGTGAGCTTGGAGGTGAGCTTAGGAAGCTTTGACTCTTTTTAATGCATACAGAGCTTAGTACATATCTAATCACTGTGGTTAGTTGTGGCCTATGGGGCCAGGAAATGCAATGAAAAAGTGTATCCTAAGCAAACCTCATTCATCCTTCATGGTGCAGTGGCAGGTTTAGGGTTTTAGACCAGTTCTGATTTTGGTTTTTATTCCGCGCATAATTGGAAGAAACAATTAACTATATGTTAGAACTTGACTATAGTCTTTTTTTCATTTAAAAAAAAAAAAAAAACCTTGGTTCCAGTTACACACATAAATAAAACTGGGAACCCAAATTTGGGTTGAGTCGTTCAAGGACTTTGGTTCAAGAATTGGTTCAAAGAACATTGGGTACAGATAAAGCATTTTATTTACCCTAAGTTATTTTCCTCAAATTAACATACCTTAATGAAATGCATATGTCAAGTGAGGATAGTATTTGACCTCTGATTTATTATAAAAAAATCAAAATGTGGACATTTTCCTTCATTTTTAAATAAATAAAAATTAAACCCTATTTCAACCCCAAAAAGGGGTGCATTTGGTTGATATTTAGAGATAATTCTATTGATCACACTCAGTAATGTACATAAACATCCTGAGATCACATTGGACAGGCATGGATGCATTTACATTACTCATCTGCTATGTCATTTTGTCAGTACCTCCTGTGTCTTCTTGTCAATACAGAGTAAAGGAGAGAGTGAGAGAAAGAAAAGAAATGTTGCAGCCATGGTTTTCAACTTAGCAGTGATTGAAAGCATTTCCTATGAACCGCATAT
>Ga0209208_10008529_pt1 | contig 13653 bp, 4 predicted proteins | sample S1TSphfallax_3_FD_187694 | JGI IMG/M metagenome (GOLD analysis project Ga0209208, IMG submission 187694) | Host-associated microbial communities from peat moss isolated from Minnesota, USA - S1T2_Fd - Sphagnum fallax MG (SPAdes) (version 2) | ecosystem: Host-associated > Plants > Peat moss >...
TGTGTGTGTGTGTGTGTGTCTCTCTCTCTCTCTCTCTCTCGTGATGATTGCGACGGCTGAGTTCATCGAGAACTTGCAAACAAAAGCTCCTTGGGAGGGACGTTGGTGGGCGTCATCATCAAACGGGATTGCAAGAGACAGCCAGCGAGCGAGCGAGCTGCCGGCGCAGGGGAAAAGGAGCTTGGTTGATGGGGGGAAATGATGATGGTCCTACACCTGCGCACTTATTTACTGGGGCGGACATTCTGCATGTACATACAAGCGGCAAATTTCTGGGGTTTTTCTATTTTTTCTATTTTTCCCAATTTTGTAATGTAGCAGCTTAACTGGCGATCAATCACAACAAGATTTTAGCCAAATACATGGCTATTCAATAGATGTGAAAGTAAAATCTAAAAAGAATCAATCCTTCACGTTTTTTGCTACCAATGTGAGAACCCAATAGACAAATCTCAAAAAATCCCCAAAAAAAATCTCAAATTCTGGCGACTACAAAACTGGGGGGAAATTAAAAACACATATTGTTAGCCACTTTGAATAAAAATTTAGCCAGGGAAAAAAAACAAAAAAAAAAACTTAACAGAAATGAATGTGTGTTATGTGTTTTGGTTTTTCCAAATAGGCTGGTGCGTGTTTTGAGACTTGAGTAGGTAGTAAATTTTGTTGTTCTAAGGAGCTTTAACATGATATGGGAGAATGATAAATAGGAATTTGATGGGAATTTGATAGGTACCATAGTACCTGAACAGATTCAGCATAAATTAAATTATTTTTTGTTTTGCTAAATTTTTGAAAACTTTATTAAGTATTTGTGTTGAATTTTCAATAACATCAAAAGTTTTACTATCAGGTTTGCATGCAAACCTTCAAGTACTGAGACAATCTCAACACACTAGACTGTTCCACAACCTTGAGATTGTTTATTATTTTACATAACCATTATTTGTCAATTTTTTCAAAATTAAAAAATCAAGTGCTGAAATTAAGATTTAAAATTTAATTAAATTTGCCGAAATCGTTTGAGTACTATGATACTCTGCTGCTGATGAAGGTTGGGAAATATATCACATCAAAAGTTTTGGCTCTCCCTCTAAGGGAGAGAGAGAGAGAGATTACTAAAAGATGTAGTTTTCATTTGGTCCCCTTTCACATTTTGAGAAATGTTCATCTTCTTCATCAAGTGTTAATGCGGGGACATTGGAATTCACATTGGAAGTTTTGGGAGAAACTAGAATGATGTAGTTTTCATTTGGTCTCACATTTTGAGGGATGGATGTTCATAGGTGTTATTGGGAATTGCGACTTCATCTTTTTGATACCTATTTCCCTTGGAATGTTTTTCATTTTGTCTGTTGTTACTTCACATTTTGTGATTGAGTTTTGCAATTTCCATTGCCATTACCATCAATATCATTTGACGAATGTGGAGACGCATCACTCGTATACATTGTCATATATGATACACATTCAAAGATGCATAATTTGTGACCCTTACATCACTTTTGTAACAAGGTTTGTCACCTTCTTTTATCATCCAAGTTATGTCACATGTGCAAGATGAATGATTATTTTTTGTTATTTTTTACGAGTTAGTTCAACATATATATACTCTCTGTAAATCCACCTTTTTTTTTTGTAGATGAATGGATTGACCTAGACCTTGACATGTGCTTCGTGGTGTTAAATTATGTACTGGGATTTTTCTTTCATAGAATTGACAATTTTATTCCACATGGTAAAGACGAATAGTTAGAAATTTATGGTTTAATTTTTTTTCTTGTTATCCTACAAGTTATGTCATATAATGGCTACCATATACAACTACAAATAATATTTGTGATATTTCCTTCATGCCCACAAAGAATTTCTTGGTTTACTTCTTCCCAAAGAGTGTACTAACTTGTTCCACTAAAATAATATCTTGAATGAAAGTATGCTTTCCTCTTTGGCTTTCTGGGCAAGGTCATTCATGTGCCCACAATGCCTTTGTCAGAGATCTAGTTGATGGTTTCAGGACATGACTCCGAAATGTTTATCAGAATTGAACAATGCCTTCGTGATATACTACACGATTCAAAATGTTTTTTAAAACTTAAACTCACTACATCTTTTGGGTGCTAGCTAACAACATGACTTAGTTTTGGTGTTGCATCTTAGCTTGCAATAGGAACTGAAAGAATGTAATTGTTCGTCCAAAATTTGTGTAGAACTTTGTATCCCACTACCTTGTTGTGGTAAAAGAAATTCATTAGTCTTAACAAAATGAAACTTCATTGGGTGCATTGAAATTTGTATGACACAAATGTAGTTGTGGCCATGAAATTAATTGGGCACACCAACTAAACTTGAAATGTTCCATTTGCCCAATATTGAATTGTGTAACTTACCTATGCATGAGTTCTTCTTGCATGTCACCTTAAGGTTTGATAAATCCATTTTGCTATAAATATTATTGAATGCATTAATATGAGCTAATTGGTCATTTAATCACAAATATTTTCATTGAAACATGTTCTTTCACTTGAAGGACAAATTTCAAACTGCTCAATTTTTTTCATTTGCCACTTGAACACGTTGCACCCTTTGTTATTGTCTAAGATTGCAAATAATGTCCATATATAATAATTGGTATGCCCTATTGATGCAAGGTTCTATGATTTTATTTTTTTAATTCAAAATAAGTAATTAAATTGAAATATTATAAACTATTATTGGTCAATATTATAAACATGATAACATGTCCCCAAAAATTCCAATAATAAGGGTACACAATCAAATTTGAACCAAGCACTTTGAAAGTTGGACAAGCTAATGATTTCATAATTATTGAAACATCAACATCCATGAATCATTCTTCAATTTTTTGATGCAAAACATTTTGCAAATTTTTCCAAAGAATTAGCAAAACTATTCCAATTTGTGCTAAAAAAACACACTTTTACAATATTTTCGCAATTTATTGTTGAAAAATTTTATCCCCAAAAAAATCCCTACCTATGATCCCAATTTTTGGTGCTAATAAATGTTTATCAAAAAATGGTATTTTAAAACCAAAGGCAACGTGCATCATTTCCAATTCTTCTTCCAAGGTTTCAAATTTTGGCTAACCCATGACCTTTTGATCAAATAGTTACAGACTACATGAATAATTTCTATTGCAAACTTGCATACATTGAAAATGCAAACAACTTGACATGTTGGATTTGTATCCTTAGGAAATTCCTAAAAGATCTAAAGTAAGTAATTCTCATGTGTATTTCATATCTTTTGATCTCTACATACAATTTTTTGGCAAGGTGGGTGGAAAAGAGAAAACATTTTAATACCACATTAAAAAAATCCTTGGGGAAGTAACTTCCATTTTCTTCTAAATGGTGTGTAGAAAAATATAAGGCAGAACTTGTTCATTAAGAAGTAAATTATATACCTTATTTAAATGTAAATAACATGATTGAAAGTCATTATGAGAATAATTCTAGATTATTTTTTTAATATTCTCAAATTTAAATATTGATAGAATATTTATGGATTATTTTATTTTATATATATCATTATTTCATAGCATACCACAAAGTACCCCTTTACATCAAGTGTTTCAAAAAATATTTTAAAAAATGACCTCATCCAAAAATCCATGGTTTTCGAATTATATTAAAAAGATGAATTTTCCTTTCATTATAAATTACTATATTACTTATGTTTGTCACACAACCCTTAATATTTTGAGTATTTTTTCCATTTTTTGCCATATGTGTCCAACAATTTCATTCATTTTTCATTATTTTGGTTGTAGTTTATTAAAAGAATGTTAACCAATGAACTCATTCTACCAATTATATCAAATCCTTTTGTGTGTGTGTTTATTCCATTATATTCAACAATGTAAATAATGAAAACATAACACCACTAGGGTAATTACGCTTATCACAAAATATTTAGTGCCTCTAAGCAAGTTGAATACCCACACATTGGGAATTTGATTTTTAGGTTCAAAGAACAATTGTAACCCTTGACCTAACACTTTGAATGACACAAAAATTGCATAATTTGACCCAAAATTGAACAAGATATGCTTTGTCAAATGGAGGAGGTTAATGTTTTGAAAAAAAATCTACCCATACACTTTGTGACCTTTGAGTCAACAATTTACATTCTAAAAGGAAACAATTTTCCTCCCATAAACAAATTGTTCACATCTTTTTAATGCACATTACTTGCCATGTCACCAAACATTTTCAAGTGAAAAATCTTCCCATTTTCTTAGCATTATCATTCACTAACAAATCTATGGCGCAAATTTTAGTAGGAAAATGGGGTTTCGAATCTACGATAATGGGTGTGTACTAGTTTGAAAACCCCTAAAATTTCAAACAAAGGAGGAGGGGAGGTGCTACCATCTCTTTCATAATGGTGCAAGCTTGCATGTGTAAGTAGTTGGTTATTTGTGGTCATCACCCCTTTTGTTTGTGTTGTTGAACTTCAGCAGCTACTATTGGTTGTGCAAACAGTTGGTTGAATCGTTTTCATTAAGCTTCAAGACCCATCCTCACCAAGCTTTAATAGCATTTCCAAATAATGGCTTGATGTTGGTGTTCATTGTGTTTTTCTATTCTTGGTTCAAACTTGTTGAATAGCTCCTAACCCCTTATCCTCCTCCTATTCATGTTGTAGGTGTTGGTGTTCTTGCACACAAGCTCAAACTAGGAGTTTGCAAGCTTACTTGCATTGTTTGTAATGGGTTTCTTCTGGTGTTTAGAGACAATTGTCATGAAGTTGGTCTTCTTGTTCACCACATTTTTTTTCTTCTTAGTTGGAAACTATCACACATTGTGTACTTCTTTTCCTAGTTGGAAGTTGTTGCACATTGTGTTCTCCTCTCCTGGTTTGACCACATTTTTCTCTTCTTCTTAATTGAAAGCTGGTAAATACAAAAAAATGAATCCTATATTGTGATTTAATTTTGGACTAAAACATATCATAAAAATAATACTAATAAAATTTTCTCTTTCAAATCTACTCAAATCTAATTTCAAAATTAAAATCAAATCATGAAAGTATGAGAAAAACACCAAAACAACAAATTTGGTTATGGAATTGAAGTTTTTTCAAAACAAAAAATGATCTTGTTTCATACTCCCACAAAACTTAATGTTCTAAAATGAATAATCCTCTCCTCATTCTTTCCCTTCTTCCAAAATATAACCATCTCAAAAAAATAATCCCATGATCTATTCAAATTCAAATGGTGACAAAAATTATGTAATTTAATTAATAATTCCTAGAACAATTACTAAGTAAGTAGAAATGTACTAACTAACTATTACCATGAATAATTAATCCCTTAACATTACCCCACCCGTACTCTAAATTACATCCCAAAATTTCAAATCAACACATGTTAAGAAAATTAAAACTGATGTTATTTTTGATCTTGTGAATCAAAAATGTGATGTTAATCTTGCTATACTACAATCTAATCTATTTGTATTATATTCTACTTTATTTTTTCATGTTATGATTCAAATTGACCCAATGTTTGATTTTTTGTTATATGCAAAGTCTATTGTTGTTTTTCTTATGCTTTTGTTGACACTTGTGCAATTGTTTAATGATATGTTGTTGTTTACTCTTGTGACTACAACTTTGATGTCACTTGTGGCTACTACTATGATTACAGATTTGATGTAATTTAAGTCTACTCTTGTTGTTGCAGCTCTGATGCAACTTGTAGCTACTAATGTGACAACAAATTTAATGTAATTTGAGTCTGTTCCTATCGTTGCAGCTCTGATGTAATTTGAATTTGTTCATATTGCTACAGTTTTGATGCAAACTCAATTTGATCTTACTGAACTTCCTAACTTTTGTGTTCCTCAATTTGTATATATTCCCCTATTTTTGTGGCTATAAATGCATACTCTTAAAAATTAACCTATTGTAAAACAGATTTTATTGGTTTTTAAATCTATTCTAATGCATATTTCATACCACCAACGTCCCTTTAGGGACTATCCTTCCCTCCTTTAAAGTATGTTCGTTCCTCCTTTTTTGTTCTTATATTTAATGGTTTTGCACCATCAGTATTTCCTCTATCTTCTTCCTCATTTGAAGTTTTTGGTTTTTGAATGAGGACTAAAGGTTCATACTAAAATGATGGTATGACCTTTTTCATTTGAGATATTCTATGTATGTATAACCTTTCATTTCTCTCATACCTTCTACAAATCTTTCCAATATATTTATGGACAATATTTTAGACTGCATCCCACTACAATATCTTGAACACACAATGTGTATTTTGATTTTGTAACTAAATTGTACAAATAGCATAATGAATATCAACCTTTGTAAATTTGCCCTAGATCACACATTAAACCAAACACTTAAAAACACCCATTCAAACAAGTTTATGTTGGTTCATATCATATGGTGTGCATGCATGATATTGTAACAACTTGTAATCCATCACCAAACATTTCCCTCACATTTTGGACCCAAAAAATTGGGATCCCCCCCCCCACCCCCCAACCACCCCTTTTACCAAAACACTTGTAAGCCCCACCAAACATTTATGTCAAATGTTGCCATAAATTTGGAACACCCCCTCCGAACCACCCCTTTTCCCAAACACTTGTGAATGTCCTCTAAACATATTTTTGTGAATCTATGTGCACATTATGTGACAACTCCCACCTTATCACCAAACACTTATTTTATATTTCTAAACACATCATTTTAAAACCATAATGAATTGCATATGTGGTTGAACATAACTACATTATTAAGCTAGATTTTATTTTTTCTCCTTGAATCTTCAATCATAGAATCATTGACGATTGGTGACAAATGATTAGTTGTTTGGCCATAAGGTGGCAAGGTAATTGTTCCCACATTTAATGATAAGAAGGTGTTTGGTGATAGGCATAATTACCTTACAATGTATCAAAGTATTTTGACATTTGGTTTCAATTAACCTTGCATAGTTATTAAAATTTATTATATCCACCCAACAAATATTGATTTAGGTATAAACCCAGTTACCTAGCAAGGGTGAATTAAAAAAAATAGGGCTTACAAAAAACCTTTGAAGATTAATAACTCAAAGATTCACATAAATTGAAAATCTACAACTCATCAAAGTTTTAATTTTTAAAAAATTTCAATAATTCTTTTCACAAATTGCAATTATTTTTTTGAGTTTTCATGATTATGAATGTAATGTAAGGTTTTTTGTTTTCTCATTTGGGCATTGAACATTTATGATGGACATTAAAATTGAAGGCATTGGAAATTGGTGTGTTCGTTGTGTTATTGAATAGGGGCGAGGATATTAATTTCATGGCGGCAACAAATATGAGATTTCATAGATTTGGTAACTTTTTCAATTTTTAGTTTTTTGTATGTCCAATTTTTGAAAGTCCAAAATCAAGAAATCAAATGTTACATTTTGTTCTTTCTTCACAATTAGGTGCTTGATTTGAAATCAATTGTCATGTTATGTGTTTGTCATTCTTGAAGGTTGGTTTGGAAATTAGAAAATTGAAACATCCATCATTGAGAATTGAAAGCACTAGAGTTTGATGATTTGGATGCACAACTTATAATTTAAGTTACATAGTTGCTAGTTTTGAATTTGGGTGACATTTGAGTTTTGTTTAGTTGGTCAAATTTTCTTGTTATCAACTATAAACACTAAAGGTTAGCTTTACAAAATGGATTTTGGTGAACACATTTTTGTTAACATTTTCATTGTTTTGCCTATAATTTTTTATAGTGTAAAAAATAACATTATTTTGGTAGGGTCATCAATTGAATGTCCAAGGGAATTGAGGATCGAGGAAGTCTTGTGCTTGAGAACCAACCTCATTATCCAAAAGTCATTTAAAAAAAGAAGTTGCATTTGCACCAATGTTGTTGCATGCAATTGTAATTGATTAAAACCTTGACATGCCTATTATAACAATTTTTACAAAAAAAATACATTTGTTAGATAAGTTTATTCTTCCATGTTGTTTTCTTCAACATGCTAAAATATTCAACTCTAAGGCCTCAATTTAAGGTTTTATAATGTGTCTTTCAATTTTCATCAATGAAATGGGTCTAATCTTACAAATGGCAAATCTAGCAAACACACCAAATGTTCAATAACAATTAAGTGTTATAAGTTTGCTATTGTAGTAGTAATATCACGTTGCAAGCGTGTGCAATGGCTAAACTTGGTAGCTTACATGTTTTTGCATTCAAATCCAATGGTGAGACTTTAAATGTACATGTCCTCGTTTCTATGATCAATTTACATTTGTTTCCATTCTATTGATTTTGGGTGAATAAAGGTGCATGGATTTGGTTCTTTAGATTTTAAAATGTTGTGACTAGTACATGAAATTAAGATTCACTATCACCCCAAAAAACATTTGACATGTTCATGTTTTTCGTTTAAAGTTTAAACACCATGATTTTTAATTTTGGGGTTGTTTAGATTTGTGGGTATGTTTCTTAAGGTCAGTTGTCATTGTTGGGGTTATTGTGTGTACTACATACGCACACCATCACACCTTTTTTTTCCCCATCATGTTGATGGTTGTTGTTCCTACTAGCCATAGTAGTAATTATAAGACCAAGGACACATTTACAAAAAAATTATAATAGCTAAAAGCTTTGTGCCTAGTCTATACATTATAAACAATTCAATATCATTTGTCCAATTCAGAACCATTTCATTGTTTTCAACTTGTTGTGTACTCTTTTTGTAATTTTACTAGGCAAATAATTTGAAATAAATTACATTCTGAAAAATGAAAAATTCATAGAAAGTGGCATGTGTGTTGGGGATTCCAAATGACACACCCCCAAGCTCTTTGATGGATTCAACTGTGAATCCAAAGGTGACAATGGAAGGAGAAGGAGTCGGGGCATGCTCCCTAGCTCAAAACACTTTAGGGGTAGAGGGGTGTGTTGGAGCTTCGGGATGGGACTAGGAAGATTGACAAGCACTTCACTTACTCACACAGACCTGCATAAACTAAACAACAAGTTGGTTAGTGCGTAGTTATAACATTTTGGTGCACAGACGAACCGCAAACAAACACGGATTCATAGGATTCATCATGACCCGGACTTTGGGGAAGCCACCACCTCCCCCTTACAATATATTTTGTGCCTAGCCATGGGACCAGCACCCAAATGTCATTTTGTCTCGAAACCCAAGTGGGAGTCTTGAAATTCCCGCAATTAGGACTTTCGTGACTTTGAGGGCCCATAATTTTGCGTGCAAAACTCCAATTGAGATGAGGTTTGAAGCAAAATTATAACCTTCGTCGAAAGCTTTTCAAGGGTATGTCGCACACTACCTGAACACAAGGAAATCGGGGTGATTCCTGACTTTTAATGGTTAGGAGTCAAATTACCAATTTGACTCCCGACCCTTCTTTTGGCTATAATTTGTGTGTTAAATGTCCAAATGGATCATAAGAACCCATTTTAGACATCGAAGTTCCAAAAGCTTTTCAATAATATAAGGAACTCCTCGATCCAATGGGTTTTGACCCTTGTAATCGTTCTATGAAAATTCGAGAATCATTAGGACTCTAACTCCCAAAGTGAGAGCTCACTTTGGAGTTTGAGGATGAAGGTTCATTCCTTCCCACTCTTTTGCACTATCGGGAGCATGAAATGAGACTCCCAAGCTTCATACTTGGCTTGCCCATTCGCCAGCCCTTGCCTTGGTCACGAGCCCAAGGTTAGGGTTGCGACACCAAAAGTGATGAAAAACTTATTATTTTGAGGATTTACCCAATTTCAACCATAGATTGTTTTTGCATCATTTCATCATTCTATGCTATCTTTATTTTTGACAAATCGTATGTTCAATTTCATGACTTTACATCAAACTATGTATATATAGATAACCAATTTTCAAAGTTTAGTTAAAGTTTTTAAATTCATTTTTGAACCATTGATTTTCAACTATGTGGGTTGCAATATTTTTTGTGAATAAAAGTTCACCAAAATGTGTTATATATATATATAAGAATATTTCGTCACAATTGGACTTTTATCCATATTATATTATCATTTAGTTTCTTTTAAAAGATTGTCAAAATTTGAAAACTTTTTTGCCACATTTGGACTTTCATCCATACAAAACGCTTTACAACTTCTTTAACACAAAAATGTTGTAGGCACCTCTTCATGGGTTTTAGAGGTGAAGTGACTATTTGACTATTTTTTGCCCCTTTTCAAAAAAAAGTCACCAAATTCAGAATTTTTATTTAAAAAATAAAGACCTAATCAGCACTTTTTTATGGCGAATTTTCACTCTTTGAAAAAAAAAATAGAAAAAAAAAATCATGTTCAAATTGAACAAAAGGGTTCTTTTGCGGGAAAAAAAAAACATAAAAGTCATCATATTTTGAGGAAAAACAAAAAGTTAGAAGTTGTGCCATATTTAAACCCTGAGTTTCTTGCATGTCGCCAGAACTAGACAGGATTCTAAAACAAGGGGTGTGTCACACTGTGGCCTTGCCATTTACATTAAAAAGTATCTTAAGGCAAAAGAAGAATTACGGAAACTCAAATATTTCACCATACAAAAATATAATTTTCCAAAAATCCTCTAAAAGAAACCAAAATCCTTCAAGATACTATTGCTCTATAATTAATCTTGAGTTTCAACACAAGCCAAAATATCATGTTTCAAAAATCCTCACATAGACCTATTGGAGTTATTCGTAAAATCATGCGATTAGGGGGCGACAACGGCTAGTTTCGGCATAATAGGGCATCAAACACGTAAAAGGGAGTGAAAATTTTACAAAAGGAAATAACTGGGACCCAAACTAGGTAGTTTTTCCACCAATTTTGGTGGTAATCTAAGTTTCATCCTATGTTTCCTTTTTCCTGAGCGCTTGCACTGCTGCTACATATATTTTCACTGCTCTTACCTGTACAACTACTATAACTAGTGGGTGCCCGTGGCCGAAGGCCATTGTGAAGTCCCCCGTGGGGCCCGCCCTGCCCTGCCCCCTGCCCTGCAAGACAAACGGACAGACAGACCCTGCCCTGCAAGTCACGAAAGGAGGAGGTAGACCTGATCTCCATGCAACCTTAGCGAAAAAAAGAGTTTAGCATCCTGAGCACATGGGTGGAGTTGCTTCTTCTTCTTCTTCTGTCTGCACAAATCTAATGCAATTCTTATGCTTGTGAGCCGAGATTTTTTAGGGTAAGAGCGATGGCAGCAACACTAAGGAAAAACATGAAGAGAAAGAGAGAGCCAAGTTCCGTGACTACAATGCACCATTCAAGCTCAACATTCTGTGACCCAATTCCGGAAAACCAGCAAAATCAATCCTGACCATCTCCAAATTCCCGAATAAGACACGCCGAGTCGTTTCTCCTCCTCCTCTACTACTCGAAGCCGTGGCTAGTGGATCCGCCATTCTCTTCCGGGATTTCCCCTAATTGTTGATGGTGGCATTGACATCTCTTCACAATCCACTCTCACTTGTTGTCCAAATAGCTTTTGTGGTTACCAAAAAGTGAGAAGCTAGATGTGGAGTTCCACTCTTTTCACGCACATAATAGCTCTTGTGGTGGTTGTCATCTTTTTCTGTCTTCAATGCCCCAGAAACTCTGCCAATATCTGCAAACATTTCCTGCTGCAAGCAATCAAGAAATTGCCAGCCAATGAGAATCAGCTAAACCTGTAGGATACAGCAAGTTCAGCATATATATGAGATTACAGAGCAAGCTCCACAATAATACTTGAAATGTTGATGTGACAATGAGTGCAGTCAAAACCTTAAAGAGAGTTGCTCTTGAAGAGGCAGACTGTCACCTTCATCAGCGAGCTCTTTGCTTCAGTGGCGATGGCGCATATCGTACTTAAAGTGAAGGCACATGAAGACCATGTAAGCTGGAGGAGTTTAAATGGTCTTCATGTGCCTTCACTTTAAGGAATGTGCTTCATTCAAGGATAATATTCCAGAAGCTTTTCCCTGGTGCATCTTGTCATCTCTTGGTAAGCTTTGTTGGTGTAAATGTTCTTGGCTTCTTCATCGCAGATGAACACTCCTCTTTCTTGATAAGACTTGCCCATCGTTTTGTTGCATCATCATCAGCAGCTTCTTCTTCTCCAATTCCTCCACTGAATTGTCGACTACCCAATGACCCATTTCTCTCAATCTCTCTCTCAGTCTCAGAGATTGAAGAGGACATGCACCCAATACCAAATATAGAAGGCGTCATGGGAGGGGGGCCTCTAACAAAAACTGTAGTGAAATGTGTGCATGTTCAAGCTCTTCACTGCAGTTGCTGGCGGATGGTCATGGTGGTGGTGGTAGATTTTCCCCAGCTCCTGTCTCTCTCTACACAGGTGCCAATTCCTAACCCATTTTATCATCACTCTTTCCTGGTCTGGATTTCTTGCTGCATGTAAAGCATAGATCAAGATCCTTCTTCTTCCTCAAGAAAGCGTATGTGTCCAGTGGTCGGCGGAAACTCGCCTCGAGAATTCCGTCCATTCTTTCCGCGCATTAAGATACCTTCCACGGTCGTTGACTGGTGCTCGGATCGTCACTTTTCTCTGTGTCCAGTGGTCGACGGAAACTCGCCTCGAGAATTTCGTCCATTCTTTCCGCACATGGATGCATTCTGAATTGCACTCTCCGGCAGTTAATATACAGAGGCCGGTTCTACCACAGAAAATGCAGAACCGGCAACATAAGTGTCACGTCACGGACAGACAACGCAATTAATATATAAGATTATTTTCGAACCTTTTGCATTAAATGCTGAGTTTCAGCAATTCATACCCAAATTTATCAAGGTGTGTTATACACAATGACCCTGCCATTAATTTAATATCAACAATTTATATTTATGATAAATTGGTCATAGCTAGGGGAATTTTTTTCAAAAAATCTATTTTAATGTACATCATGTTGTTGTAAAAGAAAAAAAATCATCATTTGTATTTCATTTTTTTACATCACATTAATTATGAGGAACCCAAAAGAGATCTCATATTAAATGATGACATGTTCTAGGAACCTATTTAAACATTTAAAAATTTGTTATTGAATCAAACCCAATAGGAAAATGTCACAACATGATTTTTAATTTTTAAAAATATAATGAATTTTTTTCCAAAAAAAAAGTGATCAAATATTCTCTTTTCATACTTATTTTTCACATTTGTGCAAAATTTCAAACCAAAAAAAGAAGAAGAAGAGATTTGCCATGACATGTGTATTTGAATGTTTTCAATCATATTGTCACATTTTGAAAGAATTATATGAATTTTTGTGTATGATGGGTGCCATAACCATTTTTGAAGAATGTATTTTCATATTTAGTTTTGTGGTTATGGATTGGTGACAAAGTCAGTTGGGCTGGGTGCACATTTGAGGAGGTGGCAGAGAAAACAAAATGTCGAAAGATGAATGTGAATCTTTTTACAACTAAATCAGGATGAATCATCTCACCTAGTTGATAGGGGCCAAAATCCCTTGAAGCTACTATCTACTTATATATAATACTAGTGTGTGCCCCGTGCATAATGCACAGGTGTGTTACTTCAACAATGTTTGGTTCATGTTTTTGGTTTGTTAAAAAAACTTTTATCTTTTCAAACAACCATTGGTCCCCCCCCCC
>Ga0209208_10008530_pt1 | contig 13651 bp, 8 predicted proteins | sample S1TSphfallax_3_FD_187694 | JGI IMG/M metagenome (GOLD analysis project Ga0209208, IMG submission 187694) | Host-associated microbial communities from peat moss isolated from Minnesota, USA - S1T2_Fd - Sphagnum fallax MG (SPAdes) (version 2) | ecosystem: Host-associated > Plants > Peat moss >...
ACATCCATCACATCTTGTGAAAGAAACCAATTCTCAAGTTCATCGTTAACCTTTGCTACAACTTGGGAACATTGCATTTGCACATTGTTCATGGTATGTCAACAAACTTTTCCTTGGGTGGTAACACTAAAAACCACCTTATCAAAATCACAGGAGAGTTGGACCCAATTTAAGAAATAAAATTTCATCTACTTATACATTAGTTTATTTGATTGGACTAGGTTGGCTATGTGTTCCTCACCTATGCACACACTCATGAAAAATAATGAACACCCAAAAACGTATAATATGCATTAACATTTTGATTCTTGAACCATTCCTAACCCATTCCTGACCCAATTCCTAACTTTTTTTCTTTTTAAATGTCCTTACACTTACACAATAGATATTTTTTCTTCTTTATTTAGTACATGCACAAGGGAATGATCCAAACTAGTCATTAAAACAACAAAAGGTGAAAATAATTATCATTTGTATTATTGACATCAATGGGCCTTTAAGGCTTCACATTCTTGACTTTAAAATTTTATAACTAAATCAAAATTGATTCAATCAATTATCTATGAATAAACATCAAGTAGGTTGGCATTTGAAATATTCTCAAAAATTAACATCCAAGAAAAATTCCCATAAAATATATTCCTTTTGTGTTCCTGGTAAAAAAAATCCTTCATGTGACATTCTTGGGCATAAACACACTAAGCCCCCCAAAACTATAATCACAAGTATAATATTTTTACAATTATTTTGTTTGGTAATGTATGGACATCACATCTTGAATTATTTTTTCTTGTTTTAAGTATATTTGATTTAAGTTGAAATTAATCAAATCAATTTTTTTTTAATTCCAACAAACAATGAAAAACTTGAATGTATGGAATATATTTGTGATAAAATAATACATGTCACAAAGTTTGAAAAAATTGCAGATATATATTTCAAAACTAAGGTTGTGGGTGGAATTCTTGGGTGGAATTCTTGGGTGAATTTTTTTTATTTAATACATGAATTATGACGCGCTCCCAACTCCTTGAAGGATTCAAATGTGAATCCCAAACAAAAAACAACGGAAGGGCAAGGAGTCGGGGCACGCTCCTTGGTTCGCAGCACTTTGGAGGGGTAGAGGGGCGTGCTGGAGCTCCAAGATGGGACTAGGACGATTTGACAAGCTTTACTTACTCACACGAGCCTGCACAAAACCAACACAAAGTGGTTAGTGCATGGCTAGAACACCTTTGGTGTTAAGACGAGCCATGGGCAACTCGAACTCACAAGATTCACCACAGCCCAAACTTGGGGGAAGCCACCACATTCCCCCTTATAGTATACTTTACGGTTGCCCATAGGGCTCACATCCAAATGGTTTTTTGTCTCGGGACTCCCAAGTGGGAGTCCCGAAATTGCCAAAGTTAAGACTCCTGCAACTTTGGGGCGCCATAACTTTGCGTGTAGGCCTCCGATGAAGATGAAGTCTGAAACAAAGTTGTATCCCTCATCGAGAGCTTTTCAACGGTATGTCGCATGCCACCTGCACGCAAGGAAATCGAGTCAATTCCTGACTTTTTGTGGTTGGGAGTCAAATTGCCAATTTGACTCCCGACCTTTCTTTTGGTCATAACTTATGTTTTAGATGTCCAAATGGGTGATGCAAGCCCATTTTAGACATCTAAGTTCCAAGAGCTTTCCAATGATATAAGGAACGCCTTAAGCCATTGAGTTTTGACCACTGCAATCGTCCTCTGAAGATTTGGGAATCCATTAGGACTCCAACTCCCAAAGTGGAACCCCTTGGGGGTGTGAGGGTTCATTCCTTCACACCCTCTCACACTCCTGAGAGTATGTTGTGTGACTCCCGGCTTCCTTTTTGGCCCGCAACCTTGCAAACCCTTGCCTTGGTCGCGAGCCCAAGGCTAGGGTTGCAACAAATTAAATCTAAGACCATTTAGAGATTTAAAGTTTTTGAATGAAATTTCATTCAAAAAATGTGTTTTTTTTCGTTTTTGAACAATAAATGCATGATAAATTCTTTTTAGGAAAAAAACCACTACCATATCAAAAAGGAGGAAATTTTATATATGGGCATTACATTATATTTTCAATTTTCTTTTGTTTCATACTGTTTTATGAACCACAAACATTAAGCCTTATGGCCATTGAAAAATTATAAGTTATTATATGCTATATGTACACTAATTTTATCCAATTCTCTTCATCTAACCGTTGGATCAAAATTTATTTTGACTCAAACTAAACTTTGAGTTCCAAAATGTTGTCATGCAATTTTATTTTTTTAGTTCTTGTGCTTAGGATAGCTAAAAAATACCATGAATATTTTAGTTTATTGCATACTATACTACTCTTTATACATCACCTTTTTTAGTGAAAAGTGGCTCACATTTAATGTGTTTTCACCATCCTAAAACTTTTTCCTTATGCATTCATTTTCCACATCAAAACACATTTTTTTATAAATTTAATTAGAGTTTTGAATTCTACATGACTTGGGTAACCTTTTGAAACATAATTTGGAATGAAAAGTTTTCTTTATGTGAGTCCTATGTTGTCCTGAACTTGGATGGGTCACAAAAATTTGGGTTGTGACATTCCTAATGGTACCACCCAAGGATAAGTTTGATAGTGTTAGAAAAGTGCACAAGTCACAAGCACAAATAATGTTGTTTCAGGGCAATAGCACTGCATCATGACAAAAATGCCAACAATCCAAAAATTGAAATTTTCCAATCTTGTATTTCACCACCACATCAGAGTTTCATTCAACAAATTCCAATAACCATGGAACACATCATTTAGGTAGGCATTATGGGGGTCATTATACCAACAATACAAACCTACTTGGCATAATTTCAAGATAACAACAAAGTCACATACAAAACATTCTTGAGATTAGGAAAATTTATTCAATTCATTCAACCCTTCAAACATGGGCATGATGCAAGAGAAACCCACCATTACTTCCAAATTGCAAAAAAGTTCTAGATTATGGGCAACTTGCATGATAGTGTTGGCATCCCTATGCATCTTCAAGACCAAAGGCATGGTATTTTGACAAAACCTTCTTAGCTAGAAGCAACATTGGAATTTAGCATGTCTTAATGTTTTTGAGAAATTGTTGCCCCCTTGTTTCTACAATGTTAATTAATTCAATGAACTCTTAAATCCTCTTTAAAGTATGAGAAAAATAAGAATACAAGCTCTATAAAACATTTTTAATTTTTCCCACGATGCCCATCTTACAAAATGTTTGTATAATTAAATTTGTGTGATGACTCATGCAATGCACACCAATCATGAACAATGCAATATGGTCATTGAGTTGGACTGTCACACTTGTTCTAACACCTTGAAAGACATTCATTCCATCAGCTCCAAATGTGATCAACTTGGATGCAATACTTTATTATGTCAAATCATCGTATAAAATTAAAACATCCACCAAAATGCACTTCAAGTTATTTTAAGTGGCCCCACCAACCACTTATTGCAACAAAAATAATAAAAGAATCATTTGCCAACCTTCAACCACATATGCATGTATTGAAACCCATGACAATTGGTCACAAGTTATGACCTCATCACAAGAAAGGGAAATGAATGAACATTCTACACCAAATTCCATGTTTTGTTCACAACAACTTCATGCATATAGGCTACAATCTCCCAACCAGTGCTATTAAACTAATACATTCTAGGATAATTTTCAACGTCAAGGAACCGCAACAACTTACTCATGTTCTCATAATCGGTCATGGGTCTACCTTTAGACAACAAATGAAAACAAACAAAAAATTGGACTAGCTTCTTCTTCCTCTCACCAATAATAGCATGGGAAACTTAACTAGTAATATAATATTTCTTAACTATTACATACAACCATTCAATCTTAGTATGAACTGAATCTTTGTTCATGTAATACTCACTAACTTTACAGACCCTTCGGACATTGGTTAAGGTTTTCCTCCTACCACAATGTTTCCAAAGACTATCCAATTTAAGGGCTAGTAATTCTTCTTTCCCTAAATTTGAATACAAACTTTACATTTGACTTGATGTACTTTCCCATCAACACCCACCACAAACTCAACCCAAGGGAGTTTTGCACTCCGAACATCATGCAACATACATTTATGTCATATTATTATTTTTTCTTTTATTCTTCAACAGAAATCCAAATATCTACTTCAAAAGGAGGTTCAAAAGAAGTTGAGACAATGTCTAGGGTCTAGTTGTTAAATCTTGCAATTGTACCAGTAGACTCATCTTGCAAAAAGAATTAGCGAAACTTAAAGTTTTGAAGAGGTTGTAAAGGCACCATGCTTTTATGGAGGAAAAGAGAAAATAAAACCTAGAAAGAACATTAAACCTTAATGGGTGTTTACACACTATGGTGACATTATATGGATGTGATTATGGCAATTTTTCTTATATTCCTTAGGTAGAAAAAAATAAATAAAATAAGATCCATTGAAATAGTAAAAAATGGATCCACTTATCTAAAGCTATCGTAATCAACCTTTCAAAAATGAAAAAATCAAATCAAAATTGTGGATAGCTAATAAGTAATGGATTTTTGAATTTTGCCCACATTTCTTATCACACCTATAAAACTCATGGATATGGACTTTTTATTTCACAATGTGTTCATTTTATGTGTTTGAAACTTTGGGACATTGGATGAATTATGTTTTAAAAACTAAATATCCATTGAATGAATGGAATGTGATTTTAATTTATTATGTTATGAACTTTTTAAAATTCCAAAAACTATAATTATTTCAAAAGCTTTTTTAAGCATTTAAAAATAATTATTTAAAAAATATTTTCTTTTGTGATATTTTTTATATGTCTTATATCATCATTATTTGAAATTGAAAATGGGAAACAAAATCAATATCATTTAAAAATTCATATTTTAAGCCAATTTTCAATTACACCAGAAAAGGATTTTGAAAAGGAACTCTAATCTGCCAAAATTGTGACACCTTATTGTGTTTTTGCCCTAATCCTTTCCCCTCACTTTGAAAATCCAAACTTTAAACATTATGAGGGCAAACAAACAACAATGCAAGAGCAACACACATAGGCTGCAGCAGTGCAATAACCAATTACAACGAACTTTAAACCTTAAACCTCACTCAAGCTTCAACCTTTGAAAGCTCATAAGAAAATGCAAAAAGCCATGAAATGAAATTTCAATACCTCATATGATTTATAAAAGGTTGAGTCACCAACATTTATTGTTCATAATGAATCGAAAGTTGGAATTTCAAGATCAAGACCACGTTCCAACTATCGACTCTCGATCCCCTTCCGCAATCAACCTTAACATCCAAATCGTGCATCATGAGTGCACTACTTGAATAATTCAATCTACAATAAAATTTAGTTGTTGGACACAAAAAATGCAAATTTGGCCTTCAACTTACAAATTACATTAGGTTAGAAAATCATATCTAGATTTTTGAAAAAACCAGGGGCAGGGGATCACATTGAATACAAAGCAATCGTTCAATTGATCCGAAATCCAGATTTTGTTGCAATAATCCAACTCAACATTGAACATTCGCCAAAGAACTTTGATTACCACATGTCATTTGTCGCATGTTGCTTATTATAGCCGGTATGCTTATAATGTGTAGCGTGCATATTGACAACACCCCATTACAAGAAGTGGGAAGAAGCGGCGATATCCCATTGTAAGAAGTGGGAAGAAGTGCAATACCATGATGGAATGAAATGCCAAACAACAACAACATGATGTTGACCAGTTGCACAATTGTTGGTGAAAAGCAAAACAACATTGTAAGGTATGAGCAATAATCAACAATTACAAGCGGCATGGCTACAAGACTTGATGCAAGGTTGCCACATGTGATAATGGGAGTTAGGGTTTAGAAGAAACATTAAGCAAATTATGCGTAGGAATATGTAAGTTTTAGATGAATATGGCCAAAAAAATGACTATTTTTTAGGCTTGCAAGTAAAACCCAACAATTCCAAGTCGAAATCTAGTGATATATTGCCATAAAAAAAATGATGGTGGGTATTAAAGATTGATGGTCTTCTCCTTCAAACAATATCATTACAGAGACTAATTGGAGGTTTTGTTTAGTTGCCAACACACAATTGTTTTCTCGCATTAAGCTTATCATGTTATCAACACTATTAGCAATAGCCTTTGAAACTAATTGTTCGTACTAATTAAATTGTTGGAAATGAAACTAAAATGTTGTAATTGATCATATTATTGCAATTGGGTACTAAAAATGCATTACAAATTAATTTAGCTGCTCCAATATAAAAAAATTGGGGGGGCGAATTATCACCATTTCCCATTAAAACAAAATTCATTTATGATTCATACAAAGGATTTTTGGTGGAAAATTGCTCCAAAGTCACCCAATTTCAAGAAAAAAAATTATGAAATTGCCAGTTTTCAACCATAAGTTCCAAGAGGTCACCAAAATATATAGGACTTTTAAATTTTTCTACTTTCCTCTCTAACTTGTAGCCAAAATTCAACTAGTTCCTTTAGTAGATGATCGCTAGTATGACTACATTACAAAATTCAACACTAATTCCAATATCCACTCTTCTACAATTAGGCATTAGTTCCAATAACATAATAACTGTTGGGTATGTAGCCCAATACACATACAAATACCATGTGAACTTTTGACACGTCATGGTGATGGGTTGATAAGAAATTATTATATTATGAAATTATAAACTTGGGCTCTGTGCTACTATGCCCTGCTAGTGATGATCTACCATTTTATTTTTATCATGTGTTTGGATACACATTGTAAATTTATTTTTTGGGTCTAGTCCAAATGTTAAATCGGCTACATATCTTATTGTGAAAATTCCACAAGATAAAATTTTCAATTGTTGCATAACATTTACATATGAATATAGTAAATGTTTCTTATTTATATTGTTAGTTAGTAATTAGATAGTGTCATTTGGTAATTCTTTCATTGTCGGTCTATTTGAATCATATATTGTGTAGTGTACATCTAGTGTGAATGTGTGTATTTGAACTAAGATCCAATGATTATTATTTATGAAAATATGTTGAAGAAATTTGGTTAGGTATCTATGTAGAGTTCTTATGATTACATATGTGTGTTGCTTAATGTTTTTTTAAAGGATTCTTGACAATGACCCTACTAGCTACTATGTGCTTGAGCTAAAAGCTCAAGTGGCTACACTAATGTTTGGTTTTTTTTTACTAGCTATATTGGAAAACATTAAAGATAACATATATTTATTTTCCCCTTGGAGGGGTGGTGTATTTGGCTATTTCAAGTTGTAGCCAATGTGTAAATAGTGGCTATTTCAATTTTGACAAAGTTTGAATTTAATTAGGTGATAGTAGAAAAAATAGTGGAATCATTTGGCAAGTGCTGGAAGATTGGAGTGGCAAAAATTGGTGAAAATATCATGGTTAATGGCTTAAGCTATTTGAACTACAACTTAAAAATTAAGGATGAAACACAATTAATTTATAAGAGACAAAAATTAAAATCATATGAATAGACTACAATGCAAAAATAATAATTAAGGGTACATTCACAAATATAGGAGTCATTGGAAATGTAACCACTACTTTGTTTTTCATGTTTTAGTATCAAAATTAATATTGTACATTTCTTTGATATGTTTTGATGATAATGTTTTTAATAAATTGTGAAAACACATGTAAAAATTTGAAATGAATCTAATGAAATTTGAATTTTCAAAAGCATTATTTAAACATTGTAACCAATGTTTTATAGTGTTTTTCCTACTTGGAAAAACTCATAAGTGACTCCTAAAGGATTTGAAAATGACATAATTTTGAAAAGACTCTTAAAACACATATTCACATAAAAGTATAATGTAACACTTTTTGGGGTCAAAAGGACATTTTTATGACTTTTTGTAACTAACAAGTGGAATATATACTAAGAATCTTTTGGAAGAAGCAAACCAATTTTAGGTTCTAAACTTTTAATAAACTTTAGGTTCTAAAAGTTTATTAAAAGTTTAGAACCTAAAGTACATGGCATAGAAATGTCATGGCACAAACACTACTCCCAATTTAATGCATTCCCAACATGCCACACTATGGACAAAATTGGTTCATTAAAGGCAATGAGGGAAGCCCCATATGAATAGGGTGATCTTTTCCACTTGTATAAATGTTTAAAGATATTGAACATTTGCAATTGAATTATCGAAATACATGTTTACTTTCCAAAAATCTAAGATATTTGTGATTGTGATAACATGCTTGAATATCCCACTCCACCTACATTTATTCACAAGACCGATTGTTCTTTCAAATGTTTTTTCAACTCGATTTTTGAGATCATCGCCTCCTTATTCATCAACAACACCAAACTTTTCCAATGCACAACAATAAACCTTCTTCTTCAGCATAGAGACAATGAAACAAAACATCAATGAAGAAAGGTAACGGGAGGCAAATTGCCTAAACCATCAAATGGAATCCACCTCGAACAACACATTACAATTGAAATATGAAAAACAATTAAATCTCAAAACGTCCAGGGTGACCATATGAAAAAGACCCCATATACTAATTCCTTGAAATTCTCATCACAATAATTTAATGTTTTCATAGTTGAAATTGATGTATTGAGAGTCCATTGAATTGAACTACCTATCAATGCAATGGAAGATAAAAACATCATTCAAAATATATATCACAAAAGTCAAGTTTGTAGTTGGTACATCTAGTGTGGGAGAAGAAGTATGAATTAGAGATGGGTAATTTTAAATCAAAATATCAATTATACAAGGTTTTTGGATTTCATGATTACCCAAATTGTATTCTACAAAATTAGAGTGGTAACAACAAATGCAATATACTAGTGTGTGTTGTCCTTATGCCACCATCTACTTCTTAGGGTTTCCATTTCACATTATTATGTGGGCCATGACTTTTCCAAGTTGCAAGGGCTTATGTAGCATGACATCATACCCTTGTCATTTTGGTTGGTATCACACTTTTTTTGAACATGACTTACTTATTATTGTCAGATCACATATTATAGTACCAAGTCTAAACCAGCACGTTTGTGCCTAATAATTTGAGCTCCACGCTGCTGCCCTCTACCAGTGATGATCAACTTTTCTTTTTTTCCCCTTATATTTTCATATGGTTTTCAATAATTCATCTTTATTTATGTCAATGTCAAATTTAATTTAAATGAATATACATTTGATATGGACATGAAAAGACACATATTAATTTTTTTTTTCATATCGATGTTGGTGGATAGGGGCAAAGAGTGAGATAGTTATAAAATGGAGGTAGTTATTAGGAAAAGTGGGAGATCGTTATTAATAAAGTTAATAAAAAAAAGAAGTAGTTATTAAAAAATAAATTGAGATAGTTACTTTTGAAATTGTCTTTGGAATGGTCCATGGACGACCATACCAAGGATTCCAAAAAAGCCATGATACCTATACCAATTCTGATTACTTGTCACTGGAATTAAGGTCTCACAAAATGACCAACTAATAGGGTACTTGTTGCCAGAGTTCAAGGGGAAAAAATATGAAATCACCATATTTGGACAATAGGTTCCAGCTGGTTGCCAAAATATAGTAGGATTCTTAAATTTTTTCTACTTTCCTCTCTGACCTGTAGGGAAATTTGGCTAATTCCTCTTGTGGATGATCACCAATGTGGCTTACACACAAATTGAAAAAAAAAAAAACAAACCCTGCTTGTAACCTAATGTATCATCAGACTAATACAATCTCTCACCTCAAAACATCTTTCCTGAGCACCTCATTTGTCTGGAGGTATGGCTGTTGCTTTCTTGACCCATTTGAAGGATTCACTTTTGTGCATCCTGAAACAAGAGTGGTTGCTCTCCTGAAGAGGTTCATGGGCTTTGTAATGTAGCAACAATGAAAGCTGATTACATGATCCTTAGGGGTGAAATCACCAACCTTGGTTGTGGGTTCAACAGCATGTTCCACACCAGCAAAACATGGAGGACTTCCTTCAAAGGCAGCTGTATTGTTCTTACCAACAAAAACATCTCGAGCATTTGCTGATCAATACTTATATTGGGAGATAAAGACATGAGTTTTATGTTATCCATTTTGTTCTAAATGTCATTCAACCCTCATAAATAACTCATTCAATTCTAGTTTATGTGACATTTTGCTTTGGTACATGTATCATCCCATTTTATTTTACTTGGAAAACTCTTCAGAGCAATCGCATGTGAAGTTGCATAATGTCATCACTTGTGCAAGCGCCATTGTCTCCTAGGCTCATGAGCAAGATATGCTTACAATGATTTGTAATGTGCCATGGCTGATATCATAACTGTAAGAACTGCAGCTTAGGAGTTCATGTTTAGGGTTTAACATTGAGGATTTGACCTGACCCCCAAGGATCCACAACTGGTTTCAAGAATTTGAGCTTGTGAAATGCTTCAGTAAATGCCTCCTGGAGGCAACAACATTCCAAAGAAAAACATAAAGCGTCATTGAATAATAGAGCTGTTAAATGGTCCAGGATTTGTACCACAGTTTACAATATCATCTGTGTGATAATAAGATATTGAGAAGAACCCTTTGAAGGAGGTACATGGAATTTGAGTCACAAGCACAGTTGAAATTCAGGTACAAGGTCACCAATAATGGGGTTTTCAACTTAGATTTGGAAGTGAAGGATGTGCATGCAAGGATTGGACTGTACCCAGCAACCTCCATTATGTATTGTTTTTCATGTGGATTTGCAGAGTGGTTTCATGCGGATTTGCATAATGGTCCTCTAGATAAGAGCTCTTGGCAGCTGCCCAAGTTAGGTCTGGTAGCCCCTCCAATCTGCCTTGTAAGGAGACTAAAAAAGAGGCAGAAAAAGCCAGATGAAAACCATTGCTACTTTTGTGGTAGCCTCCAAGCCATACCCATGTGTTGTTCCACTGCCCTCTCACTTTGTAGACATGACAAGCAAGCTGGACAGCCTAAAAACTAGTAGCTCATGTGCAGAGGGGACTGATCCTTTCTGTCCAATCTTCACATAGATTGGGTCCTCTCTAGACTTGACTTGACTATGTTTGCATACTTATTACACAGTCTCATATCTCCCTTTAACTCCAAGTCCCACACCTTCAAATCCATCAGTCAAAACATATGATTTGATGCCCATCAGAAGCTTGGCTGCAATTTGCATTCATTTTGCTCAACAGTACTCTGTTACTTGGTTTAGGGGTTTAGGGTTTAGGGTTCCAACCCAGACCTTGATATTTTTCTGGGTTGGAAGCCGGGTCATTCATAATGGTGCAATCGGTGAACTTGTGGGACAAAGACAAAGTGAAGTATTATGCCCCATCTTTTGAACTCAACCCTCACAACAATGGCATAAGTGGTCTGTTGGTTTCTTGAAAAACTATCAGATTAAAAAGATGGTGCAAATGTTCTCCAGAAATCTCAAATGTTCCATATCAAAATGTCATAACTCCACCACACACTTAGGGTATGAAAATATAATTTCACATTTGCAAAACTTCTGCATTGCACTAAATTCTGCACCAGCTCCTCTGTAAGGTTCTTAGTTCTTACATTCCAGGACAAATTTTCATAAGATTTTGAAAATCTAGCCTTCCATTTCACATTGGACTCATGGCCATATTCACATCAAACACTCATTCACCAAGGACACACAAGAGGGGCAAATATTAGTTGTGGTGGAAACAGCAAATGTTTGCTCATTTTGCTAACCATTTCAGAGTAACCAGACTCAAAAGTCAGAGAACCTCAACCCTCGAGAGCTCTACTCCCATTCAATGCATGTCTCCAATACAAAGATATATCTCAGGGAGGTCAATCTTATTTTCCAAAACACCTGAGTATTTTTTAGTATGTTATGAAATAATCTATTGGAAAAAAAATCATTAAAATTTAAAAAATCTGAATATATTCTCATAATGAATTTTAGACACCTTATTTATATTAAAATAAATTATAAGTTTTACTTCCTAAAGAATTAGTTGCCCCTTATATTTGTTTCACATCATTGCAAAAGTGGAAGGACTTCCTGGGGAGTCTTACCCACTTGTATTATGCACTCCCTAAGAATGATTTTTTTTTCATTTTTTCATTTCTGATCTCTTGCAAGCATCTTGGAAGCACAATCTTGCAAGTACCTTGTTGCTTGCAATGATCTATGTTTGTTGGCGTTGCCTACCAAGGCAAGGATATTGTGTTTAAATTCATTGTAGAGTATAGTAGCTTAAGGGATTTTGGCCCCTAGATAATAATAGGTCTATTTTTATATAAGGATTTTTGAAAGATGGAATTTTGGCTTGTGTTGAAACTTGAGATTGAGTATAGAGTTATGATATCTTGAAGGATTTTGGTTTCTTTTAGAGGATTTTTTTGAAGATTATATTTTTGCATGGTGAAATATTTGAATTTCCACAATCCTTCTTCTGCCTTAAAGATGCTTTTTAATGTAAATGGCAAGGCCATAGTGTGTCACACCCCTTGTTTCACAAGCTCCAAATTCCTACAGACGGCAACACTAACACCAATGTTGAACTTCCATCCAAACAGAAAAACAAAATTCCAAGTTGGGTGTGCACTGGGCAGACTGTTATTGCACATGTGAATCAAAGTTGGGTGTCCAGACTATTTTGCACATGGGAAGGGTCATATAACCCCTCTTTAAAGACCCTTTACAGCTTTTACTACTCATGCTTACTTTGCATGTGTTCGGCATGCAAACTATGGGGGTGACACTCAAAAGACATGCAAAAAAACATTTTAAATGAAATGAACTCATGCATATCTTAACTTCATGTTTGGTAATTTGAACTTTTCCTTGGTATTTGTAATGTAAAAGTTGTTCTTAAAAATAATCCAGTGCTTTTTTAGGTATTTGTTATGAACACTCTTCAACACCCAAAACCCACTTCAATTTGGAATTTACCTTCATTTGGTTGGGGAATCCATTCTTTGACAACTTGTCCAACAACACCACAATACAAAAGTCTAGGTATTCTTGAGATTCCTCGGACAAAATATAGTCTCAGCTGCTGGTTTTTAGGTGCAATCTGGATAAGTACCATATCAGGTGGGAGACAAAAGACCCCCTTTGGCTCCACCACCACATCCACCTTGAAAGGAGAAAATATTATTTGGATTGTGAAGACTAAAACACTTGCTCCAGGCTTTTAACCCTATCCATATACAGACAAGGGTTATAGTATTAGTTTACTAATATACAGCGGGTGTCAAATAGGCTTGTGATATGTGTGAAGAAAAAAATGTTATGGCTTGTTGAAATTGTTGGATTTTGGTGGTCTGAATTTACTTCTCTTACTCATCTTGAGTGAATTAAATAGTTAAATGTGCATTAGGGTTTGATAGGTTTGTGAGAAATTTTTAAAGGCCAACGGAAATGGTAGAAAGGGGTTATTATTTTTCAATGTTCAGCAGAATAGGGTTGTGTGTAATAACTTGTAAGTGGGAAGATTTCTTTTTTGAGGCCAATGGGATTTGTTTTTTTCTAGTTATGCTGAGTGCAAAAAAAAATTCAATGTGTAATAACGATTTCCAGACATGTTCTTGGACATTACTTGTGAACTTTGTTGGC
>Ga0209208_10008531_pt1 | contig 13650 bp, 10 predicted proteins | sample S1TSphfallax_3_FD_187694 | JGI IMG/M metagenome (GOLD analysis project Ga0209208, IMG submission 187694) | Host-associated microbial communities from peat moss isolated from Minnesota, USA - S1T2_Fd - Sphagnum fallax MG (SPAdes) (version 2) | ecosystem: Host-associated > Plants > Peat moss >...
ATAAAAAACACATAAAAATTTAAAAAATTAAAAATTTAAAAATTTCTAAAAAAAACTAAAATATGAACCAAGTTTAAAGAAACCGGGGGACTTCACAGTGGCCGAAGGTCAGGGGCACCCACTAGTAAATAAATAAATGGGCTATAAATCCATTCCAATTCTAAATAGTCTAAACACTTTCACCAAAAAAAACCAGTTCATTTAATGTGAAACTAGTTTTAATAAGGTAACACTTCCAAAAGTTGGATCCAATGAGAGATAGTCGCTGTCCTTGTGAGGGGGAGGGCCCAACAAAACGCCGCGAGAGAAATGGAAAGTTCAGATTATAATATTTATCAATCAGATTGCCAACCGCCAGAAAAAAATTTATAATTCTCCATAGCCGAATAATTATAGCCCAAGAAGAATCATATTGTTGTTTTGTCGGAAGAATAACAATGAGCCAGGCGGACAGGATGATCTATCTCACTACCCATTATCTTCCTGCAACATGACATTTGTATGGCTTAGACTTGTTCGATGATGCCGTTTTGGAGGATATGTTAGCACTCATAGGTTGGTGAGCTCAAACAACCCGATTTCTTTCCACAGAACACTGGACTTCAAAATATCTTGCTGTTCCCGTCTTCGCATTTGTTTTCCAGCTTTTTCTCTCCTCATCTTTTTTAATGATTTTTTGTGGAACAAATGGACAAATCCAATGCAGACAGGAGCCAGTACATGGATCAAAGGTCAACAATGACAAAAGTAGTTTAATCTCATCGGAGGAGCTTCGAGAAGGATCTGACAAGCTGCTTTTTTGTGAAGAAGAAGGAAAGAAGGAGCATCTCATCATCTTCTTCTTTTTCTTCTTCATCACACTGTTGTTGCTGTGTTGTTGTTTTTGTTGCTGTTGTTGTTGTTCTCTCATCATCATCATCATAGCACTCCACACAGAATCTTTGCTTGCTACACCTTTCCTTCACGCCCATCGAGCTCACAAGCTGAGTCCAGCTTTTGCTTGTTTTGTTTTTTTTGTCTTTGGGTGTGTGTGAGTTCAAGTTTAGAAGCTCCTTCTTCTCTCTTTCTTTGTGTCTGTGTTTTGAGGAGACTCAATTGGGTTTTGCGGATGTGTCTTTTTTGTGTGTGTTTGTGTGGTAGTTTTTGAAGAACAATTGTTGGGGAAGTGCAACAAGGGTAAGTCCGGTTTGTTTTTTTGTTTTTTCTTTTTTAGGAGAAGGATGCAGAGTAGTTGCAATTAGCGCTGATAGAGATTTGGAGAGGAGGAAGGAATCACGGAGGTGGTGGTGGGTGGAAGACCGTTGAATTGAAGGAAACAAAAGTTTGTTTCAAAAGGGGCAACAAGCAGTGGAGAGCCGAAGAAGAAGAAGAAGAAGAAGAGCGAGGAGGAAGGAGGAGAAGCAGAAGCTAGAGCGAGGAAGGAGAGGGAAGGCTTTTTCATGGTGTATGTAAGTCACGTTTCCAAAGAAGCAATTCTCAGGAAGCCAGTGACCTCAGAACAGCAGCAGCACGGAGACAGACGGAGCAGCAGCAGCAGATTTGGAGGAGGAATAGCGCGAAGATTGATGTTCTGAGAAGGAGAGAGAGTAGGGAACAGCGAAGAAAAGAGGAGAGAAGAATCATCGTCATTATCATCATCATCACAAGCTTAGCTTCAATCCTTAGAGAAATTTGGCAAACAAAAGGAGAATTCTTAAGGAGGAAAACAAAATCTGGGACGTCAGCAAGCTTGAAACTGTGGAGAAGATGCAGCACTCAGCAATAGGAAGAGGAGGAGGGGCAGGGACAACAGGAAAAGAGAAACTACACAAGGATTCACAGCTGCAAATGGCATTTACAAACAAGCAGAGTAATTTTGTGGCAGCGGCAGGAGGAGGCGAATCTACACCATTAGCAGCAAAACTCCAACAAGCATGGCTGCAATCACGGTTGCCTAAGGAACAGGATAGTACTCCATATTCCTCATCCTCTGATGCTGAAACTCAAGCTTTTGATTCTGAAGCTCAAGCTTTTAACCAGAAAAGCAGAGAGCCTCTGACAATGACAACACCAACAACAACAACAACATCATCATCATCATCAAACACAATGACAACAACATTTACAAAACCAACACCACCAACAATAACATCAATGCAGACATCATTGTTTTCACATCTTCATAAGAGTTCTTATGGTGCCCCACCACCAATTCTCCATTCCTTCTCCACCCATGATGCCAACTTGAACAACCATATGTCATTTTTTTCTGAGGACCCTTATTCTGTGGGAGATTCAGACTCTCCAACCGGAGGGCCAGAATCTCTAGCATTCCTTGATGAGATGCTCATGCAGGAGGAGGAAGATATCGACACAGAGCAATTATATATGAATGAAGAAAGCATGGACTACAATGAGATGCAAGTAACATTCCTTGATCAAATGCTCATGGAGGGAGATGTTATGAGTGGCAGCAAGCCATCTCTGTACCAAGAAAGCACTGCATACCAAGCCATGGAGAAGGGTTTTGCCGATCTCATCAATGAAGGTTCTCTATCGACTAGTACTACTAAACCGAGCTACTACAGCTTTGTGAATAGCAGGGAAGAGGGGGCAGCGGCATGGGGTGCACAAACAGAGTGTAATAATGTAGGGTGGAATCAATCTCTCAACTTTAACCAGTTGTCAGAAAAATTTTACGAAGATGATGTGATGAATGTTTATGCAGACATTCTGAGTCGGCATATTGGAGAACTGAGTCTTGAGTCTTCTACAAACATCTGTAGCAATAGCAGCAACAACAATGCAAACCACACAGATGTCCTCATGCGTGAAACTCATAACCCTAGAACCATTTACAAGAACATGAGCCAAGAAAGTACAAGCACCAGGGTGAGCATGAATCTTCCACAAGGAAGTAACATTGGTGTGTTGCAACACAATACCAAGTTTGCATTTGATAGTGGCGATGAGCATGACTTGACAAATTTGCTTATCACGTAAGAGAACAACACATGCCTATACAAGTATGATTTCAATTTTGGAATTGTCGATGGACAATGTCATGCATGCAGTGCTAGTATCAAATCATACAAGTATGATTTTCTTTTCTCTAAAATCTAACACATTGTATGTCCACCCACAATTGCAGATGTGCAGAAGCAGTGAAACAAAATGATGTGAGGAAGGCTAGTAGAATCATTGCAGAGCTTCGTGCTCTTACATCACCTTCTGGAAGTGGTGCACAACGCATGGCTCATTACTTCACAGATGCATTGGTAAGATTTTTGCCTTGCTTATGCACTTTGCCTTGCTTTTCTTGCGATCTCTACTGGACATTGAGAGGTTGGGTATTTGGTGTTGGAGGTGCAATACATTCTAGATTGTCACTTGCGCTCCTACCCATGTGTTTTTTTTCATCTATTTTTGCTGAATGCCTTTTGGATGAATTGAATATTCTAGGTTGCTAAAATGTTTGGAACTGGTCCACAACTTTCCGCTGCACTTCGCAACAATGCCCCTTCACCTGCTACAATGTTGCGAGCCTATAAGGCACTTGTGCTGCATGGTCCATACTTGACACTTGCCCATTTCAGTATCACTGTTGCAAACCTGAATGCTTTCAAGGGAGCAACCCGAGTGCATTTGGTTGACTATGGCCTCAATTATGGAGGCCCACAACTGAGTCTCATTCAAGAACTTGCAAAGAGACCAGGAGGGGCACCCAATCTTCGAATCACAGGTGCTTGGGTCATCTCTTGTCAACTTCTCCTATCTCTTTTGTGAATATCTCTAGGGTACAAATCAGAGTTCATGATCACAATTCATTGTTCCGTTATCGTCAAAGTGTTGGGTTGTAGTGATTTCTGCAAAATCTTGCAAATCTTAAAAACAACTTTTAGAATGGTTTTTCATGATGACTTTTGTGAGAATTCAGGAATAGAGCAAGCACATGACACAAAGTGCAAGCCATCAGAACTCCTAATACGATGTGGTCAAAGGCTCTCTGAGTTTGCAAAGACATATGAAGTGCCATTTCAATACACGGCAATTGCTGACAAGTGGGAGAATATAACAGCAACCCAACTTGCTCTAAGGCCTGATGAAGTGCTTGTAGTCAATGTAGCTTCCAAAGCCTCCAACCTTTTAGATGAATCTGTTATGGTAGTAAATGCTCGCCAAATGTTTCTAAGCAAGATCCGAAGCATGAATCCAAAGGTAAATGCCAATCACCAAAAGGTTAAATTTACATGGATCTTGCTATGTTATTGTTCTCTAAGTTGAAACACTTGTTCAGATCATGTAGTTTTCTATTGGAAATGTTTGTTGGTTTCTTTTGCTTGAACACATCTTCTATGAGCTCGATGGGCTCTACCTCATAATTTCACACATCATCAACAATATTCCACATTCTACATACATCTCATTAGTGTTTTATTTGAATTGTGCAGGTTTTTGTAGCAGCAGTGGCGAATGCAAGTTTGAATGAGCCTTTCTTTATGTCTCGTGTTCGTGAGACCATCAAGTATTATTCAATACAGTTTGATATGCTTGATGTAATAATGCCCCCCTGTCTTAAGGAAAGATTCTTAATAGAGCAGGAGCTTTACGGTCGAGAGATCCTAAACATTATTGCTTGTGAGGGTCTTGAAAGAACGGAGCGACCTGAGTCCTATAGGCAATGGCATAGCCGCATTCAACGAGCTGGCTTCGTTCAAAAGCCACTACAACTATCTGAGACCAATACAATCAAGTCCATACTTCGCTCCTATGACAAACGCTTTGGCATTGGACGAGATGGTGGTTGGTTTCTTTCAGGATGGAGGAATCAAGTCATGAATGCAATCTCAATATGGGAGCCAACCTGACAACTAATTGTTTATTAGGGTATGTTTCATATTGTGTCTCTTTCTCTCTCTCAAGCTCATCTTTGAAGCTACCTATAAATTACTCACATGTGAAGTATTCCAAGTTGATCTTATTCTTATTATGTCATGCTAGTTTTCTCTTTTAGGAACATAACATAGATGAATATTGAGTAAGATGAAATGTCTCGTGGTTCTTCTTCAAGACACAACTGATTGTGTGCACGCAAGGAGTGACATTTTTTGTTTTCCATCCTAGAAAGAAATATGGGTTAATGTAATAAAGTACTCATATATATCCATGGAAAAACTCTTGATACCAATTACCACAAGTTTCATATGATTCTCAACATGTTCACCACCTTCTTGCCTTGTAAGCATGTAGCAAGTGCCAACAAATCTAGTTCAAGCTTTGACAATATATCCATTAGTGTTATTACATATGCTGTGAATTATTTGGAACTATATGAGAACATAATAGGGGGGAAAAAAAGGCAAAGGGAGAGCAGAGAAAATGAGGGTATCTTACTAACTTTAGAATCTTGCCCCCTTTGGGCAAAAGCATTACACTTGTTTTCATAAAAGAAAAGCTTGGGTTTGCCCATAACTCAGGAGTAGACAAAACCTCTTTGTCCATGAGTGGGGCAAACCTTTTTGCCAATGCCAGTTCAACCTTTCTGTTATGAAAGCCACAAAGTGGAACAAAATCTGCTTGAAACTCTTTTTTGTGTGTTGCAGACAATCATAACTTTTGATTAATTGTACTAACATTCTGGATCAATTTGTCATGTTGTATGTCATATTGTAGTTACTGTCCTGAAGCAAAATGTTCAAGCATGTGATTGAAAGTCCTGGTCATTACTACCATTTGAACATGTGTGTATATGCATTGCCCTTTCAAACTATTGTGCCGCTAAGATCAACCAAGTCTTATGCAAAATTGGAAACATCATAGAATTGAGAAAGATGCAGCAGCTGATCGTAGAGTAATACCCACATCCTTCCACCTGGATTGTGGAGCCATCGCTCCAACCACATAAACCTGCCACACATTTCATTGTTTTAGCATAGTTAAGATGGAGACAAATACAAGACCCCTAACCCTTTTCTTAACCGTCAAAACTTGACACAAAACCTTGTCCTGAAATGCAAACCTAAGAAGGGCATCGAACCATAAGCCCATGACATAAGCCGAACCAATCTATGTTGCAAGAACTGTGTTCAATTTTGCACAATCACACAAAGAACACCCGGTTCAGGAATCAACTTACAGTTCTATTGCACTCAGAAGGTTCTTAAACATGTAGGCATCTCCAATCTGAGACTGTTCACAATGTAGCAAGAAAACTTTGGATACTGAGAAAATTCCCCAATTCTAAACAGGATCATATTTGGGACTTGAGTTTCCACTGGCAGGACAATATAGTCCAGTATATATAGAAAAGAAGTTGGAATAATGACTTACCCTTCCAGCTGCAGCAGCTGCTGACATGGCAACCCGCTTATCTTTTGATACAAATTCATAGAGGTAGTACTTCCTGATCCATAACAGAATGACATTAGTTGCATGCATGATTCACAATTGATGCTTTCAAACAAGGAAAAAAATCTCAATGTAAGTGGAGGCTTCTCAAATGATCTTCCAGTCCCTTGAAGAAGTGACTAACCTAATAGCTATCTAGGCACTGCAAGCAACCACCAGATACTAGTGTGGATTGAGAACAATTGGTCAGAATTGCACAAAGAAATTATCAAACAAAGGAAATGCACCTGGGGACTTGTGTATCTGCTGAGTTCATAATGCGTGCTGAAAGTATCTTTGATCCTGCTGCATTTTCCCAACTAATCCATCAGCACAGAAATTTCAATACAAGCTTCTATTCCAATTGCCTATCAAAGATGATCAGCATGCAAGGGTCAGGATCTCACAAGACTAGACTAAGGCAAGAAAATACAGTTGATGACTTCATGCATCACCTAATTCAGACCTGAAAATCCATTGCTATATAACTGCAGAACCAAACAATACTCAATGAAAAAGACACTTCCCTTACCCTGATGTCCACTCGTGTGCAGAGTTCTGTGTGCTATTCAAATAAAAGACCAAGAAATTCTATACACAAGCTGATATACATGGAACCATGCCCTAAAAGGCCAAACATTGAACAAATTAAACATTCTAATGCATGGAGCATCCTTCCAATAATTTCTAACCATATGTGCAAATCTCTTGATATAAAAATCACAGGAGTAGATGGAAGGACAGTACCAGGAACAAAGATGCCTGCCACCTCTTTTAAAGAGCCAAAATCACTAATATCTTTTGTCTGTCACCCAAACCCCCATAGTTCCACACCATCCTTGAGTCATCTGCAAATCTGATGGCCCAGTAGGCCCAAAATGTGGGCTGATTGGCCAAACTTTCTAGCCAATACAACTTTAAGCCTATCTGATAAAAGCTTCTCCATTTCTTGGGTACATGGCTTATACTGCCAGGAGGAAATCAAGCTAGATGTGTTGTTGCACATCTTGAAATGTTCTGGCCTGCATCTAGCACAACTACTACATGAATAAAGGAATGAGAACAAGGTAAAGAGGATGAAATGGAGAGACCATGGCACTGACTGACCTCAAAGAAGGAAAGCCTGAGTTGTGATGCTTGCCGAATAACCACACTCAATACTTCCTGTCTGTAAACCTCAAACAATCATCCATTATCTGAGGGCTCTCTCAACATTGAGAATGAATGCAGATAAAGCTTTAACGACTAATTTGATAGAATCAACTGTAGAAGGCTCTCAAATTCTCTTCTCAACAATTTTTGCTATTTGTGCACATTCAAGTCTTGGATGATCAACTTGGGTATCAGAACAAAATCACATTGGAGAGTGAACCTGCGGAAGGTGAGAAGGAGAATGATGGAAAAGCAGATGCCTGTCGGGTGATGCAAAACGTGCTGCAAAGGGCTTTTCTTTTGCACGCTCTCCATAAAGTGAGGTACCCCCTTCCTAAAATATCCACCAAAAGATTTTGCACCCCATCCATCTATTTCATTACAATACTTGCACCAAGGTGCTTTACAAGTTAGAGTTCAGCCCTACAGATTTACCTATTTCATGTTTTGCCCCAAATTAATTCTTCACAAATGAGACAGATTCTAGGGTAGTGCCATTAAGCACTGGCTTAAAGCATGGTGACATGATACAAGGCTCATAATCTGCTCCAAGGAAATTACAATCACCAGATATACAATAGATGATGACAACAGAAACAGGAAAAGAAAGAAGAATAAGTAAACCCCAAAGAAAAGGAAATTGGTCTTCTGTTCACTGAGGAGATTGAAGGTACCCACTTACATCAGGCTCAACAATGTCCTCAAACTCAGGAGGAACCTTAATAGCAAAGCCATCTCCCCTGAAGCGATACCAAGATTCTGTCTCCACAATTGGCTTCCTTACTTCACTAACAGATGGGGTCACTGAGGGCTTGACAATGCCTGTAACATCAGCAGCCTTTGATATTGATTCTGATGCCTCCAACTCTGAGGCTACCGCATGGTTCATAGAAAGATCAAGAAGCATCATAGGTGCCAATAAAGCTGCTGATTGAAGAAAAATCCTTCTTGGAGAAATCAAAGCATCACCAGCTACATCAGATACATGTCCCTGGATATCAAACAATTATAGCTCCTTTTTAGAACACTTACAAGGTGATATTTTTTTTCTGGCACTCTCACTATCTTGTCATGTGAATTCAGAACCAAAAAGCACTTTGATCAGTAACTGGGACAAGAAACTAAACCCTAAACCATGAACTTCATGCAACACATTAGCTTTCTATTTTGCAGCAAATGCAACAATGAGTAATCTTATTTAAGCAAACAAACCATTTTCATCAGGATACAGAAAAACATGGCTTTCAAAAGCCTCTATCAAATTATGCATTCCAGCCCAAAGCTAGCTTCCTTAAAAGAGAAAGAGAGCATAACAATTTGCCAATGTTGTTCAGAAAAAGTTAGCTGGTGGTGAGTGGGAAGAATCCACAACTTCACAAATGCAGAAGAATGACACAAAAGTATCACTTTTTAATCGGATTTCATGTATACCCAAATCAAAAGTTGCAAAAATAAATGCAAAATTACTGGAGAATCCCACCATCTAGAAATTATACATACTGAGTTTCTACCACACTCTTTCTGGGAAGAACAGGAATGATTTGGAGATGCTGAATGGCATTGTAGTAAGCAACTACCTTCTCATCAACAACTGGAAGAAAGAATCTCTAGCCATCTGAGCTTTTCCTTTGCAGTGGAGACACAAAAGATATCGATCCTGGAACACAAGTCCGTAAAGGTGAAGAAGGTTTTTTGGCGTTTTGCATTTACCTCCATAGCCAGGCTCGGTGCTGGAGGTGGTGGTGGACCACCTCTTGATTGCCATGCTCTTGTGCTCTTACCCGCAGCAGCTCCATCGCCGCCTCCATAACAAGAGGATTGAGGAGGAGGAAGCCAAACCCTAATTCTCGTGTGTGGAAAGAATGTCCTGGACACTGATGAATTCAGACTAACGTTATTGTTGTGCCTGAATAATTGTGAGCTCATAAACGTCGAGGAGGAGGAAGAGCAACAAAATCCTACACTAGACGCCATGGCGTCGTTGCTATTTTAGCGATACTCTGGCATGAGCTTTGCATCAAGAAGATCGTATGCTTGCTTGCTTGCTTGCTTTTGGTCTCTTGCGCTGGTCGAACTGATCCTAGAGAGGATAAGGTGCAAGGACAGTTTCATGGTCTTCAACATCCCGCCTTCGGCTAGTGAACGGACGACGACGCAAAACCGGAGCCGTGAACTTCGTGTGTTTGCTGCAAAATCGGATGCCGATGGAGGAGCCTTTAGTGTGTGTACAGCAGAGGAAACGCTGCCGCTGCTCTGATCTTCAACGCTTTTGTTGTTGGATCTCTACAAGGAGTCGAGCGTGAAAACAGGAATCGTTAAAGCACATGAGAGAACATAACAATAAGCACAGGAAGCGGAAGACTCCGGGAGCGAGGGAGAACTCAGATTTAGGACGTGAGCTCCCTGCGGTTTTTCATTTTCTATTTTCTTCCTTCTTGTTGTGTTCTCTTGTATTGGGTTTGAGTTTTTGTCATAGACTTTTGCATGACTCTTTTCTTGTGCATTTACAACAGAGAAGAAGAGCGCAAATGCAATTCCAAATCCCGGTGATCGCATAAATGGAGGAGAGCCATGAGCAAACGTTCCAAAAAACAGATTCCTGTTCTCGGGTTCTCAGAAGACTCCGAGAGCGAGGGAGAGGGACAGCTTAGGACCTATAGTCCTTGCGGTTTTTCCTTCTCTATTTTCTTCCTGCTTGTTGTGTTCTCTTGAATTGCGATTGAGTTTTGTCAGAGACTTTTACATGACTCTTTCTTGTGCATTACTCTTTTGCATCAGAGAAAGACCGGAAATGCAATTGCTGATCCGAATGATCGCATGAGTGGAAGAGAGCCATGAGCAAAGTTACAAAACACGTTCCTGTTCTCGGGTTTTCTGAAGACTCAGGGAGCGCGGTAGAGCTCGGATTCAGGACTTAAGCTCCTTGCGGTTTTTCCTTTTTCTATTTCTTCCTTCTTTTTGTGTTCTGTTGCTTTGCCATTACATTTTGTTACAAACTTTTACATGAGTTTTATCCTGCATCACTCTTTTGCAACAGAGAAAAACAGCAAATGCAATTGCAGATCCGAATGATCGCAATGAATGGAGCAAAGCCACGAGTAACCTTCCAAAACAAGGTCCTATTCTCGGGGCTCTCCGAAACTGAAGATAAGGAAGGCTAACTGAAAGCACATTATAACGGAGACAAGGAAGAGGGAAAGCAAAATTGAGCTTCTCGGGTATGTTTCCCACCTCTCTAGTCTTCTTTGTCTTCCATTGCTCTGCATCACCACTGAGACAATCAATTGACACAAGGTCAAAATATTGATATAATTTCATTGCTTCCTTGAATCCTACACCATCAAAAACAAAAACTCCATGATCATAAAAAAAATTCATGAAATCATGCCCACTTTTGTTAGTTATGAAACATGAAATTCAATCTTTCAACTTATTAGTTATATAAGACATGACATTCAATCTTCGCCAATTGAAAAATACTAGAACCCTGCAACCAGGGAAAAAGCTTTGGATTTATGGAATGTACTCTAGTAGTGAAATAAATCTTTAAATTTTAATTGAATCTTCACTTTGAAAATGTGAGAAAGAGGTGAGAATAATTGCAAAGGAGATGGAGACTTATTAATTTAACAATACCTTCGTTCTCCCCGTTTTTTTTAAAACAATTTCCCTTATATGTTTCCATTTGATTTTCATTAGTTTGTCATTAGTTATGTCAATCTTAGTTTTGATTTTATTATAGTTTATATGTCTTGAATTCAAATGTGTCTTGCTATTTCTTGGGAGCATAAAAGCATTAAATTTTCACATGTGATAATCGAAAGATGATGATGTAAAATGGTGAATATGAAAAGGGTCTAGCTTGGAATTGTCAAGTTGTGAACCATATGATAGATTATGCAAAAATTTCCTATTCTAACTATGATATCTTATCGCCAGAATTTTTGATTTTAACTTTTGGTTTGAGTTTGTCACAAGGATTAGAGTCAATACATTTTTAGTGAACTCCTTGGAACAAATCCTATGTTAATTGTTATGGGCATTTTGTTGGGTATCCCTCTAGGTCAAAGACTAAAGACTATTGAACAACACAAAGTATTCATTTGGTCCCATTTTTTTTTAGGGATGTTCACTATGTGTGATTGTGAATTGGGTGAGCATTTTTTAGGAATTTTCATACATAGAAATTTTCCTATTTTAAATGATGTTGATTTGAACCAATATTGGTTGATTCACCCTTTCTAAAAAGCTTCTAATCCCAAGTTTGACATTTCAAAACAATTTTCATTGGTTTTCTAATTGTGGGTTTGAGCCCAATTCTTCAAATTTTCGTACTTTTTTATTTCAAAGATGGCACATTTTTTCAAATTTGAGACCTTTAGGTGTAGTTCAAAAATCAAGCCCAATTCTATGCACATTACATGCTCCCCAAGTTTGGAGATTGTATAAGTATGAAGTTTTACAACATGGATGGCAATTGTATAGGTTTAAAGCTATACAATTAATTAAGGTTTTATTTATTTGTCAACTTTTAAAAGATGTCAACTTGTTTACTTTTAAAACTTAACCTTGTGTCCAAGAGTTAATTACTTAATGTAAAACTTTGAAATAATCCTAATAAAGGTACTATCACATAACATTATTAGCAATTTTTTATTAAGTCCTTTTCAAACATTTGGCCATCAAATATCACCACAATCCTAGTTTTCACCTTGCTCCTTAAAAATAACTTTAAAACTTGAACCTAAATCAATGAGGGTAACATTTTTCTTTGTGAATTGTGAAATTGACAATCCATGTGCCAAGAAGGTGAGAACAAACATCACAAGAAAAAAACTTATAGCATTGATTAAACAACCTTTAACAATTTATTGACAATGTCAATAAGATTTATGTAAAATGTCAAAAGATTTGTTTAAGTCACATGATCCCTTCCTAAGTTTAGTTGTGTAATGTTTATGATCTTCCACATAAATCACCATAATTAAAAGATTGTCACCATCTCTAAGGTTTGATGTGGTATAATGGTCTTGTTTTCTACTACCTACTTTACTTCCACTTGGTGGGTGGGTGCATGTGGTCTCAATGCAACCCCCATGTAATTGGGACAAACATTTAAAAATATTTCAACTTTAACATTCATTCTTTCCTTAAATGTTGAAAGAATTTATTTTTAAAAATATATGTATTTATACCTCTTTCTCACATTTTCAAAATGACATCTCAATTTTTTTTTAATTATTTAAATATTTTCATAAATTTATAATTTTTTCCATATTTTTGCACTTTCTTCTATGAACCCAACATGTGGTGTGATCTTCTTGGCAGCAATTGGTATGTCATTATGTTTGCCATGATCAACAAGGAATGCAATCTTCACAAGGATGGATGTTGAATCCCAATGCACTAATGTTCAATGTACTTGAAGAAAAAGGAAACAAAACAAAACATTGATGTTTTTCTTTTTTTCCTTTGCAAGAAGGTTTGAATTGGATTGGCGGAGGTTCGTTGGCTAGATAGGAATGAAAGTGACACATGGCTACAACAATACCAACAAAGGAAAAGTAACAATAGATTTTAATCCTTTGTGCATAAGCCTACGAAGATGGTGTGGATTTAGGACTTATTGTGTGTGTTGTCTTGAATCCATTGATGTTTCAGTATGTTTATCCATCTATTTCGACTTATTTCATGTTTTTTGCATTTATTTTTTTGCGTGAAATGACAATTTTTTTTGTTGGATCTTACTTAATCTTTGTAATACTTGGTCTAAGTGGTGTTATCAATTTCCATCATCAACAAGTCCAAGGTTGTTAGTAGGAAATGATTACATGGATGCAAAACTTTGTTGTCTCTTTCATAAGGAAATGAAAGAAAAGATCACCAAAGAAAATTGGGTGACATTTATTTAGGATTATCATACAATATGATTAATTTCTTTTCAAGATATGCCAATTTTCAAACATGCTCTAATAGAACTTTCCAAACATGGTGAGATGTTGTCTTTTGCATTCTTGTATATTCTATCCCCATGTGATCTTTATTAATTAAATTAAATTATTGATGTTTTTGGTCCGCTCCTATAGGTTTTGTTCAACGATGTGATGAAGCCTTCTTGAATTTTAGTCATTG